>ENA-OQDE01000015-OQDE01000015.1-human-gut-metagenome-genome-assembly--contig:-NODE-15-length-96958-cov-5.733009_pt1 | contig 96958 bp, 106 predicted proteins | sample MGYA00242768_ERZ504595 | MGnify/ENA primary metagenome ERZ504595 (study PRJEB26092, sample SAMD00036307) | human gut metagenome | host: Homo sapiens | study: EMG produced TPA metagenomics assembly of...
GTAGGCAAGCACCTGTCTCTGCTCCTGTCACTGACCGTTATGGCACAGTAAGACGGATTCCACAGATGCCCACCCCACAGTTCCTTTTTTAACTCCGGATGCGCAAGAAACATCTGGCGTGCAAGATTTCCTTTCATGATCTTGATCATATCTGAAATATAAAACTGAGGTTTACAGTCCACAAGCAGATGGATATGATCCGGCATCACCTCCATTGCCAGGATCTGAAATTTATATTCTTCTGCAAGATTCTGTAACATTTCTTTGCATTCTGTATCGATTCCGTTTTTTAAAACCTTTTTTCTGTATTTTGTACACCAGACAAGATGATACTGCAAGGAATAGACATATCCCCTACCATATGAAAGTTTGTTTTTATCTATATTAAATATATCTTTTCCCATATAAATATTATACCATATGTATTGGTTTATGTAACATTTGTTCTGTTGTTTTGTAAAAAATTTGCGCGTATAACTCATCACTGGAAGTAACGAGAATGCGACGCGCAGTTATTCAATTTGAGTTATTCTGAATACCCCCTCTGTCAAGCTCTGTAAAGCTCTGAAAGTTAGCTGGTTGTTTGCTCCAGCTAATAATTAAGGAACATGAAAAGGATGCCATATTATTGCATGCTCCTTTCCAAATCTCTTTGTTCCATCCAGTCCTCAAATTCATCCCGACGGATCCTAACCCGACTGCAACTTTTATTACCGTAAACTTTCCTTTATCCGCCCATTTGTTGATCATGCTCCTGCTGACCTTTGCCAGATAGGAAGCTTCATCAAAACTAAGATACTTTATATTTCCATTGCTTCCCCGTATTCCGGTTTGTGATAATTTCTTCCGCCGGAAATTAGCCAGAGCAATATTCTGTTCCTGTGCAAGTTCTTCATAATGCTCAGAGCATGTTTTACAGTGGTCAAAAGCAAATTTTTTACTTTTTTTCTGAAATTAAGTAAAGAATCGGGTTGCCAATACATAGTTTTCACTTTCAAAAAATAAAAATTTGTGTTTTTGAAAACGACATCTTGCATATACTATTAGCAGACAGTATACTAAGTACAACAAAGCGGTTTCGAAAAATGAAAAAACTTCAATTTTTGAAAGTGGGTGACTAAATGAAAACAATCACGAGAGCAAAATATCTCGATAGAATCATTGAACTGAATGGCACTCCTGACATCAAGATCATCACAGGTATTCGGCGATCTGGTAAGTCCAAACTGATGCAGGCATATATTGCGTATCTGAAAAGCAATTTTGAAAACATCAATATTATCTTCATCGACTTCATGGATTTGGCGTATGAAGAAATCAAGGAATACCATGCCTTACACGCCTATGTGGAAGAACATTATCAGGAAGGCAAAACGAACTACCTGTTTGTAGACGAGGTTCAGATGTGTCCCAAGTTTGAGCTGGCAATCAACAGCCTGTACTCTAAGGGAAAATACGACATCTATGTAACAGGCTCTAATGCTTTCCTGTTGAGTGCAGATCTGGCAACTCTGTTTACCGGACGCTATATTGAAATTCATGTGTTTCCTTTCAGCTTCCAGGAATATTGCCAGTATTATGATGATATTAGTGACAAAGATAAGCTCTTTGATGAGTACGCTATCAAGGGCGGTTTAGCAGGTTCCTATGCTTATAGAACCGAAAAAGACAGAACAAACTATATCAAGGAGGTCTACGAAACGATTGTTACAAGGGATTTGGTACAGAAATATACTCTCCCGGACACTTTGGTTTTACAACGTCTGAGCGAGTTCCTTATGGATAATATCAGCAACCTGACTTCTCCAAATAAGGTCAGTCAGCTACTGACAGCAAATGAGACTCCAACCAATCATGTAACCGTCGGCAAGTACATTAAGTATTTGTGCAATGCTTTTGTATTTTATGATATTAAGAGATACGACATCCGAGGTAAGAAATACCTTGAAAGCTCTGAAAAGTTCTATTTGTGTGACAGCGGTATTCGATATGCAATACTGGGAAGCAGAAATATAGACTATGGCAGAGTATATGAAAACGTTGTTTGTATCGAGCTTCTTCGCCGTGGATATGATGTCTATGTCGGCAAACTCTATCAAAAGGAAATCGACTTTGTTGCTCAGAGAGGCAGCGAGAAGATTTATATTCAGGTCAGCGACAACATTTCCGGGCAGGAAACATTTGAGAGAGAATGCTCTTCTCTGCTTCAGATTCGAGACGCTTATCCGAAAATGATTATTGCCAGAACCAGACATCCCCAATATAGCTATGAAGGAATCGAAATTCACGATATAGCCGATTGGTTGCTACAAGAATAAGCAGGGCGAAATATCTCCGTCATTCTCTTTTAAAATAATGGAAATATTTTTATTATGACGGAGATTATAGAACAGAAAATTGTATCAGGTTGCAAAAATCCTTCCTGAACTTTTTACATAACAGTCATGCACTACGGTGTGTGGCTGCTTATTTTTTGCGAAAGGAGCAGATGCAAATGAAATTAGTTTTGGCTGAAAAGCCTTCGGTTGCACAGAGCATTGCCAAGGTGTTAGGTGCTGCCAAGCGTGAGGATGGCTACTTAGAGGGAAACGGATATGTGGTCAGCTGGTGTGTGGGGCATTTGGTGGAGCTGGCACAACCGGAAGCCTATGATGCGAAGTACAGCAAATGGGCTTATGCAGACCTGCCTATTTTCCCGATGGACTGGCAGTATGAGGTTTCTGCCGGTACGAGAAAACAGTTTGGGATTCTGAAAAAGCTCATGGCCAGAGAAGATGTTGCAAGTATTGTGTGTGCAACAGATGCCGGTCGTGAGGGCGAGCTGATCTTTCGATTGGTGTACCACAAAGCCGGGTGCAGAAAGCCGTTTGAGCGGCTTTGGATTTCCTCGATGGAAGATGTAGCAATCAAGGAGAGCTTTGAAAATCTCAGGTCTGGAACTGAATATGATGCTTTGTATGAAGCAGCACTGTGTCGAGAGCGAGCCGACTAGATTGTTGGCATCAATTGCAAGAGATGTCAAAGCACATTCTGATCCAGGTGTAGTCTTTAAATTCTTTTCAGCTTCCCAGCAGTCAATGCGAAGCATATAGCCGGCACTGGTATAAACATCAAAATGCAGATGCACAGCTTGGACGCTCATTTGAATTTTCCTTACCGAAAGAATGGAGCAGACAGGAACAGATTGATTATACAACCGAATATATTCAAAAAACTTTCGTAGATAATGGTAATCTATTTCGGGGATTGGGTAAAGACAGCATTGCCGATCAATCTGCTATTTCTCTTATTATTTGTGCAACTGGTATATGTTGGAATCAGGTGGTATGTAAAAGGATGGCGGGAAGCAGAGGATATCATTAAAACAAAAATATCGATATTTTATTGGTACTATATGTATTTACTTTCGTGCTAATAAATATTATCATATTAGCATGAAAGGAGAATGTGTATGACTCAGTTTGAACAATTAGATTTATTGCTGAATGAATATGGAGGAATAATTCAGACCTTTCAAGTTATAGATAATGGAATTAGTAAGCCTGTGTTTTATTCTTATGTAAAAGAACGAGGATTGGAACAAGCTGCTCATGGTGTGTATGTATCACCAGATACATGGACAGATGCGATGTATATTTTGCATTTACGTTGTAGTCAGGCTGTGTTTTCTCATGAAACTGCATTGTTTTTCCACGATTTAACAGACAGAGAGCCTTTGGAATATACTATAACTGTAAGAACCGGGTATAATCCGAGCCGTTTGCAGGAAAACGGTTTTCAAGTGTATACAATTAAAAAGGATTTACATGAAACAGGGATTACGACTATGCAGACACCATTTGGGCATTCAGTTCCGGTTTATGATATGGAGCGGACAGTTTGTGATCTGCTTCGCAGCAGGAACAATATAGAAATGCAGGTCTTTCAGGATGCCTTAAAGCAATATGCCAGACGCAAAGATAAAAATTTGAGGACACTTATGAAATATGCATCCATGTTTCATGTTGAAAAGATATTAAGACCATATTTGGAGGTATTACTTTAGATGATAACAACAGCAAGGACTATAATTCATGAGTAGAATACTTTTGGTGGAAGATGACACAATGATTGCTTCGGGGATTCTGTATGCACTTGAGACAGAAGGTTATGAAACAAATCATGCCACAGGTATAAAAGATGCCGGAAGTTTAATTGAACATTATAATTTTGACCTGGCAATTATAGATATGCAGCTTCCGGATGGAATTGGATTTGATGTAAGTGAGATATTCAAAAATAATGCTACATCTGTGATTTTCCTGACAGTTGTGGATGATGAAAATACAATTGTGAGGGCATTTGATGAAGGAGCACAGGATTATATTGTAAAACCTTTCAGAATTCGAGAACTTTTGGCGAGAGTTCGGCGCATTTTATCTGTCAATATCAAAAATGGAGAGAAGGATAACATAATCTATATGGGGCATGCAGCCATCCATACAGATGAGGCAAAGGTTTATGTGAATGATAAAAGCATAGAACTTACAGCATTGGAATATCGGTTGCTGCTTATTTTTGCGAGTAATAAAGGAATCCTTTTGACAAGGCTGCAGATTCTTGACAAAATATGGGACGCGGACGGCAACTTTGTTGAGGATAATACACTTACCGTTTATGTGAAACGGCTGCGGGAGAAACTTGGAGAGGCAATACACATTGAGACTGTGAGAGGAATGGGATATCGTGTGGATTAAGAAAAAGAGATAGAACAGTTGTCGGAGTTTGTGAAAGGCTATAGTTCCGGCGAGGAACTGGATATTCGAGAGAATAAGGAAGGCTCTTTTAACATATTAAAAAATGATATTTATGCTCTTGTGAACACGAAAAATGAACAGATAAAGGCAGTTGAGGCAGAAAGAGACAGTCTCTCTGATTATATGGCAGATATTTCCCATCAGTTAAAAACACCGATTACTTCCATGATGATTATGGCGGATTTATTGGAGGAGGCAGAGCCGGAAAAACAGACAGAGTTCATTCATAACATTCAGGTTTCGCTAAACAAAATGGAGTGGCTTGTAGGGGCACTTCTTAAGATGGCAAAGCTTGATGCCCATGCAATTGATTTTATCAAAAATGACATCCACACGTCAGAACTTTTAGAGGCGGTAAAACCATCGGTGGCAATCCTTTTGGATATCCACAGTCTGACCATAGAACTGAAACAAGATTGCATCATACATTGTGATAAACGCTGGACCACAGAAGCGCTTACGAACATTGTCAAAAATGCGATCGAATATTCACCGGATGGAAGTGTGATTGAGATCGACAGCGGAGAAAATTCTATGTATAGCTGGATTTCGGTTAAGGACAGCGGTATGGGAATGGACAAAACTGAGTATGCTGCTCTTTTTAAAAGGTTTGAAAATTCTACCAATGAGAATGGATTTGGAATCGGAATGCCGCTCGCACTCTCTATTCTGAAAGGACAGGGAGGAGAAATTGATGTTGATTTTGGTGGCAAGGGAGAGGGAACGATTTTTATTTTAAAATTTTTCAAGTGATATCATTTATGCTGGAAGACCAGGAATTGTTTCTAAGTGACAAAATTGTCACAATAATAATTTCTTTTGTCACGGAACAGTCATTTTGCATTGCTAGGATGGTATTTGAAAAAGGAGAAATGCAATGGCTGTATTAGAAGTAAAGGAATTAACAAAGAAATATGGTGAAGGCGAATCGGAAGTGATTGCGCTTGATCATGTGTCTTTTTCGGTAGAAAGAGGAGAATTTGTTGCAATCATCGGAGCATCCGGTTCCGGGAAATCGACACTTATGAATATGATTGGCGGAATTGATTATCCAACAAGCGGTTCTATTATCATTGATGGAAATGAGATACAAGCAATGAGTGAGGATGAACTTGCAATTTTCCGAAGAAGAAATCTGGGGATTGTTTATCAGTTTTATAATCTGATACCCACTCTTACTGCGGAGGAAAATATTGCACTGCCATGGAAATTAGATGGAAGAAAAGAGAATAAGGAACGGCTTTCTGAGATTGTGAATATGCTGGGGCTTGAGAAAAGGGCAAAACATCTGCCAGGACAAATGTCAGGAGGTCAGCAGCAAAGAGTATCCATAGGAAGGGCGCTTATAAACGAGCCGGCATTTATTCTTGCAGATGAGCCGACAGGAAATCTTGATAGTAAAACAAGCAGAGAGATTCTGGATATTTTGAAGTTCACCAATCAGAAATATAAGCAGACGATTCTTCTTGTCACACATGACGAAAAGATAGCGCTGCAGGCGAACCGAATCATCACGATCGGAGATGGAAAAATCATAAAAGACGAGGTGATGAAGTAATGAAAATAACAGCACAACTCGCCTTAAGCCAGATGAAAGTGAATAAAAAAAGAACGATTGCAGGAATTTTTGCAATCGCACTTGCAACATCGCTTATTACAACTGTAATGTGCTTTGTGACAAGCGCAAATAAGATGCTTACGGATTTCCTTGGTTCAGATTATGGAGAATATGGAGGAGCATACTCTCTCATGCTTGCAATACCGGCACTGCTTTTAGGTCTTCTTATTGCAGCAATGTCGATTACTGTAATATCCAATATATTTTCTGCTAGTGCCAATAAGCGGATTCAGGAGTTTGGTATTTTAAAATGTGTTGGTGCAACAGGCAGACAGATAAGGGCAAGTGTTATCTATGAGAGTTTATGGCTTAGTCTGACAGCATCCCGCTTGGACTCATTGCAGGAACTATACTTGGTTATATTAGTGTGAAATTTACAGGACATTTTATTTCCGATATCAATGATGCTGCAAAAAAATTATTATGAGACCTTTTACCTTTTCCCTGCCCTTTCATATATCTGTGTGGACATATTTGTTTGCAGGTGTATTTTCGTTTTGCATTGTATTATTCTCTGCATACAGACCAGCTAAAAAGGTTGGTAAATTTACTGCTATCCAGTGTGTAAAAGGAATTGGAGCAGGTACAGTTTTGAAAGAGATCCAGGTAAAAGACAGCTTTATCCAAAAAATATTTGGATGTGAGTCTGCAATTGCCTATAAAAATATGAAAAGAAACAAATACGGCTATAAGGCAACGATACGTGCATTGGCACTTGGGATTTACTTTTTCTGTTAACCGGAGGATTATCCGGTCAGGCAAAGGAATTCCAAGAATGGATGACACCAAAATCAAAAGAAATGATGGTGGATTATTCTTCCAATTACGATATCGAGGTAAATGCGAAAACAGGGAAAGAAGAGAGAAAAATCAGCCGGCCTGTTACATCAGACCAATATAATGAAATCACACAAAAGCTGGAAAAGTACGGGATAGACGTATATGGTGTTGGAGCAGATACTTTTACCTACAATGCGCTATTAGATAAAAATACATTAACAGAGGATATGCTGCAGGTTCCGAAATTTTCTGATGATAATAGGGAAACAAGGACAGAAATCGTGTCCGTTGATGATGAACTCTATAAAAAACTGTGTGACAGGGCAGGCGCAGAATATGGAAGTATCCTTCTGCTGAACACTTACCAATATAATGACAATGGAGAGTATGTGTCGATAAAACCTTTTAAAGATGATGTGACACAGATTTCCCTGATAAACGCAGCCAATGAGAAGAACACACTTACAATCGGAGGTATTTTAGAACAGTCCGATTTAAAGGAATATGGTTTTTGGGAAATGACACCATATCCGGTCAGAATTGTCGTACCTGATGCGGATGCGAGGAGTTTTGACTGGTTTAGTATGCCATCAGATGAAGATGATTATACAGAATATGCCAGAAGTGTCATGGATGAATATTTTCCGATTGTGGCAGAGGATTCTTATGTAGAGCAGGGATATACCGTGAGAATTGCCCGAACAGATGCTATGATTAAAATGCTCAATATAGCTATAGTTCTTGCTGAAATTGTGATGTATGGCTTTGTTATCCTGCTCATTCTCATGGGATTTACAAGTGTAATCAGTACGCTGACGACAAATATCAGAATCAGAAGCCGTGAGTTTGCTGTGTTAAAGAGTGTTGGAATGACAAATAAATCACTTTGCAGGATGTTATATAGTGAAAGTATTTTTTGCGTTCTAAATGCACTTGTTCCGGGAGTTATACTTGAATTGCAATTCCATTTTTAATTAATTTATCCATTCGGAAGGCTTTCCCGGTATTGTATCATATTCCGTGGGCGGCATTATTTGGGGGTATATTTGTTTTGATAGGAATTGTGTTTTTTATCACACGAACTGAAATTCACAAGTTAAGAGATAAAAGTATTATTGATGAAATAAGAATGGATATTGTATAAATGTCAATGCTGTTGTGTTCCCTTATCAGAGTTCGTAAATCCATATGGGAAGATATAACATAAGGAGGAACGAAATGTCATATAAATTAGTAATTGCTGAGAAACCCTCGGTGGCGCAGTCCATCGCAAAGGTAATCGGTGCAGATAAGAGAGAGGACGGATACCTGGAGGGCAATGGTTATATTGTCGGCTTTGCGCGGACCGGAGTGGTAACGGAGACAGTGGAGAGGAAAGGAATCGGAACCTCCGCAACCAGGGCAGCGACGATTGAGAAGCTGGTCCGTATGAACGAAATCGAAGGTATGATCACGGAACTGGTCAGAACTTATAAGATCATTGAAGATGCAGAAGTGCTCATGCATCCGGTACTGGAAGAAATCGGAGTATGTCCTTGCTGTGTGTGAAACTTTGTCTGTAAATAGCTAATAACAGCAAGGCCTTCTATGGTAAAATATAAATCATGCCATCATTATTCCGTACGAGATAATGGAGTAATCAGAAAACTGGCTGCCTACGTCATTCTTGGCATCAACACAGAAGGGAAAAAAGAGGTTCTTTCAATCACTGTCGGTGATAATGAAAGTTCAAAATACTGGCTGTCCGTCCTGAATGAGCTGAAGAAAAGGCTAGACTGGCTCTGGATCGTGTTACTGAAAAATGGACCGCAAAATACCCGAATTCTATGAAACGCTGGTATGATAACTGGGATGCAATAACGCCGATTTTCAAGTTCTCATCGGATGTCAGAAAGGTTATTTACACGACAAATGGTATCGAAAGTCTGAATTCTACCTACCGTAAGCTCAACCGTCAGAGAAGCGTATTTCCAAGTGATACAGCGCTCCTGAAAGCCCTGTATCTGGCAACTTTCGAAGCCACTAAAAAATGGACTATGAGCATTCGGAACTGGGGACAGGTCTACGGCGAACTCAGCATTATGTATGAGGGACGACTCCCAGAATAACAGAATCTGTATGGTTACTGTTCACAGGCAGCATTTTCTGAACTGAAAATGCCGTATGATACAGTGGTGGCAGCAGATTTTGCCGATTTGGAATGCGAAGCATCGGCAAAATCCGTTACTGGAACGAGGTACGAGTGAACAGTAACACCTTGTGAAAAATCGTTTGATAGATTTAGAAATCTGCTTATCATTTTGAGTCGCTTGTGTTATACTTTTATTCATAGCATGAGCCTCCGGTTTGTAATTGTTTTTTGGCGACTCAATTATACCAAAACCATTGGTTTCATGTTATTTTTATGCCAGTTATTATTGAATTTTCAAGGTGCAAAGGCACATTTTAATGTGCGAAGTTTGAGTCAATAATTTACAAAGGAAGGGAAAACTATCATGGAAAAGATCAAAAAGCGTATAGCTAACTTAAAGGTTGCAGGAAAATTAAAAGTATATCAAATGACAGTGCTTGTTATGACATTATTTTTAGTGTTGGTGGCACTGATCTCGACATTAGTGATCCGTTCAAATATAGAGAAGATCACGGAGGTCTGGTCTCCGTCATTGGAATATCTGCAGGATTTAGAGACAATGACTGCGAAATACAGAATCAAACAGTATCAGCATCTGGTAGAATCAGATGCAGCAGTCATGAACTCCTGCGAAGAAGAAATCCAGAAGCTGGAGAGTCAGATCCAGGATACCGGTGCGAATCTGGATGCAATCATGTCTGCAGACAGTGATGCTCAAAAAGGACGGGATGATTATGAAGTAGCAAACGCTGCATGGGAAGAATACAGAGCTGCTTCAGATGAAATCCTGAAGTTGAGCCGTGAGGGTAAACAGCAGGAAGCAGCAAAGCTGATGACCGGAGAGGTGTATGAAGAATATAAAGCTTTTGCTGAAAAATTAACTATATTATGTGACAAGTTCCAGGTAGAATTAGATCAGGCAAAGGCCATGGCTAATGTATGCATTGTAATCATATTTATTGTGATCGTGGCAGCGGGTCTTGCGATTGCTGTAGTGACGACACTGATCGGAAGGATCATTACCAATTCCATTACCGAGCCGGTAGAACAGATAGATGCAGCAGTTGCCAGCCTGCGTAAGGGCGAACTGTCTAATGTAGAAATGCTTACCTATGAGTCTGAGGATGAGCTTGGCGATACCATCAGGAATCTGAAAGAAGCCATGGGTATTCTGGCAGATTATGTCAGCGAGATCTCTGTGGAGGTAAAGGCAATAGCGCAGGGTAACCTGACCAGAAATGGTGATGATATTACAGATTTCCTAGGCGATTTCTCGGAATTGAAGACATCACTGCTGTATATTCTGAAACGGTTTAACAGTACCCTGACCGAGATCAGCAATCTGGCAGAACAGGTATCATCGAATTCATCCGAGGTGGAAAAAGCATCAAAATCCCTGGCGGACGGTGCAACAGAGCAGGCAGGAGTCATCGAGGAATTGAATGCCACCATTGATACGGTCGTGGATCTGGCGGCAGATACAGCGAAGGAAACACAGAACGCATCGGCACGTGTAAAAGCCTCTGCAAATAAAGCGAACGAAGAAAAAGAAAAAATGAACGATCTGCTCAAGGAAATGGAGCACATTACAGAAATCTCCAAGGAGATCGGTAATATTATCACAGATATCGAGGATATTGCATCCCAGACCAACCTGTTATCCCTGAATGCTTCCATTGAAGCTGCCAGAGCAGGAGAAGCAGGAAGAGGATTTGCAGTAGTGGCAGATCAGATCGGCAAGCTGGCAGCAGACAGTGCAAAATCTGCTGTAAATACAAGAGATCTGATCGATAAGACCTTAGTGGAAATCGAAAAGGGCAATACGATTACAAGAACAACAGCAGACGCATTCAATCAGATCATTGCAGATATGGAGTCCTTTGCAGAGCTTGCAGAGAACACCATGGAGAAAGCCAACTCCCAGGCAGAGTCCTTGGAGCAGATCGGCCAGGGAATTGAACAGCTGTCCGGCGTAGTACAGGGCAATGCTGCATCCTCCGAAGAGAATACTGCGATCAGTATTAATCTGGCAGAGGGAGCAGCCAAGATGCGTGACCGTGTGAATATCTTTAAGCTATTCTAGAAAATGGCAGGAATAGAGTGAAGTTGTCGGAAGGAAAGTTTTTGTTGTGATTAATGATATATTTAGAGTGTTTGGAGAGCAGACAGCAGAAATCTTATTTGAGATCATTACAGAATGTATGGATGATTACCTGTATATATTTGATCTGCAGAATAATACCTTTGAGATTTCACAGTCAGCTGTGGAACGGTTTAATATGTCGAAAAATGTTCTGACAGATGCTGCAAATGAAGTTATGAATGTAGTATATGAGGAAGACCGCAGGATGCTTGCAAAGCATCTTGCGGATATATGCGAAGGAAAAGAAAATGTACATAATCTTCATTACAGGTGGCTTGATAAAGAAGGTATGCCGGTCTGGATTAACAGCCGTGGTATCGTGATCATTGATCAGCAGGGAAAGGCAGAGTATCTGGTCGGGTGTCTGAATGAGACCGGCAACAGGAGAAGAGCCGATAATGTCACAGGACTGCTTGGCGGACCGGAATTCCTTGCTTACCTGCGTGCACAAAAAGAATCCATTACCAAGGGATTTTTTATGCATATAGGAATTGATGATTTTGGAGCGATCAATAGCTCCAGGGGAGCTGATTATGGTAATTATATTCTGAAAAGCGTAGCCGGCTGTATGAAGGAATGCCTTTCAGACAAGCAGAGAATCTACCATCTGGTAGCGGATCAGTATGTGATCGTGGATCTGGAAGCTTCCTCCGCAGAAGACGCTGTGGCACTGAAAGAAAAGATTACAGATAAACTTCGTAATTTCATAGTAGCCGAAAATTATGAAGCTATATTTTCTATTTCTATTGGTGTTATAGATGCAGCAACATTTTGTGAGGGAACCGAAGAATGCCGCAAAAAGTTTGAATTTGCCTTGAAACAGGCAAAAAGCATGGGTAAAAATGGATTCTATATTTTTGACCAGGATGACTATGAGATCTTTTTACGAAAAGGAAGAATCATAGCAACACTTCGTAATGCTATTGTGAACCATTATGATGCTTTGAAGTATACTACCAGCCGATCGTGGACTGTCAGTCAGAACAGATCATTGGAGCAGAGGCACTGATGCGTTTCTCCATTATAACGGAAGAAGGGCGGGAGTTTGTTTCACCGATGGAGTTTATCCCATTATTGGAAGAGACCGGATTGATCATTCCCGCTGGAAGATATATTTTGAACGAAGCTGCAGCAATGTGCTGTGAAATGCAGAAATATATTCCTGACTTCCGGATGAATGTAAATGTATCCTATGTTCAGATCCTGCAAGGCGATGTGGAGCGGGATATTCTGGATGCAATTCAAAAATATTCATTACAGACGGAATGCTTATGTGTTGAAATGACAGAAAGCGGATTTATGGATATGACACCTTCGTTCTGTAAATTTCGTAAAACTCTGGACAAGAACGGGATTCCCTTTGTGATCGATGATTTTGGAACAGGATATTCGAATCTTCATTGTATCCGTGATATGAATCCAAGTTACGTGAAAATGGATAGGGATTTTACTGCCAAGGCGATGAACAGTGACAGGGATTATGAATTATATAAAAATATCATCCCCATGGTACATAGTATTGACGTCAGGATATGCGCAGAAGGCATCGAGGAAAAAGAATGGCTTCTGAAAATGAAAGAAATGAAGGTTGATTATCTGCAGGGATATTATTTTGGAAGACCATGTGGAAAGAAACAGTTTCTGCAGCAATATGCCAGTGGCATCAACGTTAAATAAAGAGAGTAAGGCAGACTCAGCTATGTGGGGCTGCCTTATTTATGGTCTTATCAGAAGGATGGATCCATAACGGCTTCTTTCAGTTTTTCCAGGTCATTGGCATCAGGGTGAGACAATGCACAGTCAAAATTCTGGATCAATACATCAAGATTTGCCGGATGATCAGGAGCTTCCTTCATTTTCAAGTAGCGTTCCCGGACAGACTGCGGCATTCTGCCCTGACACATATACTCTCCGACGATAACATTGCTTGCGTCAATGAACTGCTTAACCTGACTCAGAATTTTCCGAAAATAGATATCACTGCCACCAAAGCCTGCAGTTCCAAACAGAAAAATCTGTTTATTCTTTAACTGCGATAATAGCTGTAATGTCCTGGTATCTGCATTACCCTTGTCTGTCCAAAATCCGATATAGAGCAGTTCGGAAGAAGGGATCACTGTGTCGGACACACCGAAATACTCACATTCATCCTGAGGTAATGCCTCGTGGATTGCATCAGCCAGCACCTTGGTATTACCTGTTAAGCTGCTATAAACGATGGAATATTTTTATTCTTCATATCATGTTGTCTCCTTTCATAGGATCATGAAATTATCATATCGCATTCTTATTTTAGTTCGGAAAGCATGATTTGTCGAATGAATTTTCCATAAACATTTTACAGAGCGAAATGGATAGTTGCTTTTCCTGCTACTTGTGATAAATTAGAGTAAATAATGGTCAAAAAACCATCGACATCCGACCTTTGGCACGTTAGAATTATTTGAAAAAGTAAGCTAAAATACAGGAAAAAGAACAGGTAGAGGGGAAATAGTATAAAAAATAAGATTTTTCACACGTAAGAATGGAGGTTATTATGGAATATTCAGCAATTTATCATGATATGGACAAAAGATTCTGTTACGCAATTGATAAGGATCTGTTTGTGATACGTGTGCAGGTTAAAAAAGATGATATGAAGGAGATCTTCCTTCACTGTGAAGATAAGTATATACCAATGGAGTGCAAGGATACGCGGAAGACTATTCTGATGAAGAAGATTGCCACTTCACAGTTTCATGATTATTATGAAGCACAGCTTCAGATGCATCTGATATGTCTCAGATATTATTTTGAATTTACGGACACGCAGGGTGAAAAAATATATTATGGCAATTATGAGTTTTCTAAGGAATGTATCACAAACAGGGACAGAATGTTTGATTGTCCGCAGAATCTTCGGGAAGAAGAAATGTTTGAGGTGCCGGACTGGGCAGCAAATAAGGTCGTGTATCAGATTTTTCCGGCCCGTTTTGCAGCATCGCAGCAGTAGATAAGGAACAATGGTATAAAGCACCAATTTCGTCTATGGATGATCTGCATGGTGATCTCAGAGGAATAATTGAACATCTGGATCACGTTCAGAATCTGGGAATCGATGTTTTGTATATGACACCTGTCTTTAAATCAAATTCAAGTCATAAGTACGATACCATTGATTATTATCAGATCGATCCATCATTTGGAACGACAGAAGATCTCAGGGAACTGGTACAGGAAGCTCATAAGCGCGGAATGAAAATCGTCATGGATGCAGTGTTCAACCATACAGGAAGAGAATTTTTTGCATTTGAAGATATCATGGAAAAGGGAGAAAAATCGAAATATCTGGACTGGTATTATATTGAGAAATTTCCACTTAAAAGTGAAAGAGGAGAGATTCCAAACTATAAATGCTTCGGATACTATGGCGGAATGCCTAAGCTAAATCTGAAAAATCCTGAAGTTGAGAAATTCATTACAGATGTTGCGTGCTATTGGATTAAGGAATGTAATATTGACGGATGGCGAATGGATGTAGGAGACGAGATCAGTCATTATTTCTGGAAGAATTTTAGAAGAGCGGTCAAGGCTGTAAAAAAGGATATGCTGATCATTGGAGAAATCTGGCATTATGCAGGAGATTTTCTTGAGGGAGATGAATGGGATACGGTCATGAACTATCCGTTTTATCTGAATCTGATCGATCTGCTGGCAGATGAAAAGATACAGGTCAGTCAGTTTATACAGAATCTTGGATATTTGAAGGGACGTTTAAATAAAAAATGTTATCCTCTTATGTGGAATCTGATTGACAGCCATGACACAGCAAGATTTTTACATCTGTGTAATGGAAATAAGAAAAAACAGCATCTGGCAGCGGCTTTTCAGCTGTTATTGCCGGGAATGCCAATGATTTATTATGGGGATGAGTTTGCGATGCCGGGAGCAAACGATCCGGATTGCAGGCGCGGTATGTACTGGGATGAAGAATATCAGGACAAAGAGATGTATGAATGGTATAAACAGCTGCTTTGGATCCGAAAAAAACATGCGTGTATTTCAGAAGGCGAACTGATCGGGGCAATTACAAAGGATGAGGAAGAAACAATAGTCCTGATTCGAAAAAATGTCGAAGAGACAATTGCCTTGATTTTTAATTGCAGCAGTAATGCAAAGAACTTTAGCGAGTATGAGGGAAAATATAATTTGCTTAGAGATGAACCGTTTAATGGAAAAGTTGAGGGGCTTGATGCTGCGGTAATCATGCTTTAAGAATATAGAAGAATGACTCCTGTTTGCATATATTATCTGCAGACAGTATAGTCTGTATGGTCAGTCAATTGTTATATATAAATTCTAAGAACTAAGGAAGAACTACTGTATGTTAAATAAAAAAGATTTCTTAAAATATGCATCGACATTAGCATTTCCGATTATGCTCCAAAATCTGATCGGAACATTGGTAAACATTGCAGACACGGTAATGCTTGGATACGTGAGCCAGACTGCCATGTCGGCTTCATCGCTTGCGAACCAGTATACGTTTATTCTTTTCTGCTTATATTATGGAATGGCAACAGGTACTTCGGTTTTATGTGCCAGTACTGGGGAAAAGGTGATAAAAAGACAGTTGAGAAGATTCTTGGTCTCGCAGAACGTATCTCCCTGATTATTTCTCTTATATTTTTTGTTATCTCTTTTACTATGCCAACGGCAATTATGAAGATTTTTACAAACAGTCCTGACACGATCGCTGCCGGAAGTGAGTATCTGAAGGTGATTTCATTTTCATTTTTATTCATGGGATTCTCACAGATTTTTATGAGCTCTCTCCGAAGCATCGGGAAAATCATGCTGCCGTCGGTTACGTATATTGTTTCGCTTTGTGTCAATGTACTTTGTAATGCATCCTTTATTTTTGGATTGTTTGGTCTTCCAAAGCTCGGTGTTACCGGTGTTGCACTTGGCACTGTGATTGCCAGAATCTCAGAAGTGTTGATTTGTCTGATTTACTCATTACGCAGTTCAGACGTCAGATTCAGAATAAAATATTTCTTTGCAAAATCAGATATTCTGTTTCAGGACTTTATAAAAATTGCCACTCCGGCCGTGATAAATGACGTTGTCTGGAGTTTTGCCAATTCAGCATTTGCAGCAATTCTTGGTCATATTGGTGATGATATGGTTGCAGCAAATGCCGTTGCTGTTATGGTGGTAAATATCGGCGCTATCGCCTGCCGTGGTTTTGCCAACGCTACTACGATCATTGTCAGTCAGGAACTTGGGAAAGACCGCATCGATACAGCAAGGGAGTACGGAAAACGAATGCTTAGAATAACATTTATTGTCAGCCTGATCGGATGTGTCGTTATTCTGGCGATCCGTCCTATGATACTGGATTTCTACCGGGATAAATTAACAGAGACGGCTATTTATTATCTTGGCATTTTTATCATTATGACAACCTGGCGTTTTGTGGGCGAAGGTATTAATACCTGTCTTATATGCGGCTGCTTCAGGGGTGGCGGTGATGCCAGATTTGGAATGATCGTAGATACTATATTTATGTGGCTTGTTGCAGTCCCACTTACTTTTCTTGCTGCATATGTTTTTAAACTGCCGCCTGTCTGGGTATACTTTGTCATGACCCTGGACGAGTTCGAAAAAATGCCTGTGGTATTCATTCACTATTTCAGAAATAAATGGCTTACGAACATTACCAGAGATTTTGAGTGATTGCAGTTACCGTAAAGTTTTCTAAACAAGTTGATAAAAAACAAGACTGTCAGATTAAAGTTTCGGTAAATAAGGGGTAACATCATACTCCTGAATGAATTTTACAAATTTAGTTAACTGATCCGGTACAAAAACACCCTTTTTCCAGATGATACCAAATTTACTGGTGATTTCCGGGGATACCGGGATCACAACAAAATCACGGGGATTGGTAGCGAGAGAGGAATACAAAAAAGCCCCACATTTACCACCCCGGACAAAATTAAGGACAGTAACGAGCTGGCTGCAGTACATGTGGACATTTGGTGTGATCCCGGCACTGCGCAGACGGGTGATGACTGTCTGGGTTTGAACAGAGTCCGTATTGAATAAGATAATGGGCTCATCTTTTAACATATCCATTGTAATTTCTTTTTCACCGGCATACCGGTGCGTCTTGGAAACACAGTAGACATATCTGTCTTCCATCATGACATAACTGTTATATTTATCCAGATTATAAAAATCCATATTTGCCATGGCGATATCTAACTGTTCATTGTCGACTAAGTACGGGCGCGGAGGGAGCCATATTCTAAAAGCTGAATGGGTATATTATACTGTTCCTGAAACTGGTCGGTCACCCGCGGAAAAAATACCGTGCTGATCATAGGAGGAATACCGATCCGCAGCGGGTGCCGCTTTTTTTCAATATTTGAAAAGTCGGTGTACAGTTCCTGCGTCTGTTTTAGAATAAATTCTGCTTTCTGATAAAAAGCCTCACCGTCTTTGGTGAGGGAAATTCTGTTCTTTCCATGGTTAAAAAGTTTCAGATGAAATTCTTTTTCCAGATCCCGGATCGAAGTGGAGATCGTAGGCTGGGAAACATAGAGCGCGTCAGCCGCGCGGGTAATACTATGGTAGCGGCATACCATACAAAAGTATTCTAATTGTGTCAGTGTCATAGAATCCTCCGTCATTGTACAGAAAAATTATACTATAGTTTCAGTATAGGAAAAAACTATGCTGACGTCAAGTATATGAAATGTACATTATACTGAAAATGCGATATGCTGTGTTTACAAAAGGAAAACGACAAGGCCATGTCACTTTTTAACATGATAAAAAAGAGAAAAAAGGAGGTTTTCTATGAGCCCGACAGTAATTACATTAATATTTCTGGCATTTGCATTATCATGTTTGTTACAGAGAAGATTCCACTCGGTCTGACATCCATGATTGTCTGCATTGGTCTTGTGATTACCGGTGTGTTGAGCGTAAGTGATGCTTTCAATGGATTTATCAACAGTAACGTGATTCTGTTTGTTGCCATGTTCATTGTAGGCGGGGCATTGTTTGAAACCGGTATGGCAAATGAGATTGGAAGTCTGGTAACAAAATTTGCAAAAACGGAACGCAGTCTGATTATCGCAATCATGGTGATTGTGGCAGTTATGAGCGGATTTCTTTCCAATACCGGTACGGCAGCAGTTCTTATTCCGGTTGTAATTGGAATTGCAGCGAAGTCAGGGTATAAGCGGTCAAGACTTTTAATGCCGTTAGTATTTGCAGCAGCAATGGGAGGAAATCTTTCACTGATTGGTGCACCCGGCAATATGATTGCACAATCTGCACTTGAACCGTTGGGATTGAAATTTGGATTTTTCGAGTATGCGATTGTCGGTTTGCCGATTCTGATCGTTGGTATTCTATTTTATGCTACGATCGGATTTAAAATTTTACCGCATCATGACACGACGGATGCAGATGATTCTATTTTTGATGAGTCACAGGATTTTAGCAATGTTCCAAAGTGGAAAAAAGTATTATCGCTGGTGATTCTGATTGCCACCCTGATAGGGATGATTTTTGAAGAACAGATTGGTGTAAAACTTTGTATCACAGGCTGCGTAGGAGCAATTTTATTAATCCTCACCGGTGTCATTTCTGAAAAGAATGCTTTAAAATCCATTGATTTAAAAACTATTTTCCTGTTTGGAGGTACGCTTTCTCTGGCAAAGGCACTCGAGGTTACTGGAGCAGGAGAACTGATTGCAGATAAGGTGGTTGGAGCATTGGGTGAAAATCCTTCTCCGGTACTATTCACTTTTGTGGTGTTTATTCTGTGCTGTATCATGACAAACTTTATGTCAAATACAGCTACTACAGCCCTGATGGCACCGATTTGTATATCCATTGCCCAGGGAATGGGTGCAGATCCAAGAGCAGTTCTGATGGCATGTGTCATAGGAGGTTCCTGTGCCTACGCTACTCCAATCGGAATGCCTGCCAATACGATGGTAGTCGGAGCCGGCAACTATAAATTTATGGATTATGTAAAAGCCGGAATGCCGTTGATCGTCATTGCAACCGTGATCAGCATGATTATTTTACCAATAGCATTTCCATTTTATCCGTAGGATAATTTTTATCACGTAGGATAATTTTATCACGTAGGATAATTTCACTTTTAAATTATATTATTAAAAAATCTGGAGGAAAAAAATATGTCAAATGAAGTACAAGTAAAGAAACTGACTGATATTATGGCGCAGTTCGTAGGATTTACAGCAAAGAAGCTGCCGGATGATGTTATCGCAAAACTGCAGGAACTGAGAGACAAAGAGGATTCTCCTATGACGAATGTCATCTACGATACCATGTTCCGCAACCAGGAACTGGCATTGAAATTAAACCGTCCTTCCTGTCAGGATACCGGTGTATTACAGTTCTGGGTAAAATGTGGAACAAAATTCCCACTGATTGATAATCTGGAAGCATTACTGAAGGATGCAGTGATGCAGGCTACAGTTGCAACACCGCTTCGTCACAATTCCGTAGAAACTTTTGATGAGTACAATACAGGTAAAAATGTAGGAAAAGGAACCCCTACTGTATGGTGGGACATTGTTCCAAATTCCGATAAATGTGAAATCTATACTTACATGGCAGGTGGAGGCTGTACGCTTCCTGGCAATGCCACGGTTTTAATGCCGGGCGAAGGCTATGAGGGAGTGACCAAGTTTGTATTAGATCGTATGACAACTTATGGATTGAATGCATGTCCTCCACTTTTGGTTGGTGTCGGCGTTGGTACTTCCGTAGAAACAGCAGCATTAAATTCGAAAAAGGCACTGATGCGTCCGGTAGGTTCTCACAATGACAATGCTAACGCTGCTAAGATGGAGAAATTGTTGGAAGACGGTATTAATGCCATTGGTCTTGGACCGCAGGGTATGGGTGGCAATTATTCTGTCATGGGAGTTAACATTGAGAATACCGCACGCCATCCATCTGCGATTGGTGTGGCAGTAAATGTAGCTGCTGGAGCCACAGAAGAGGACATATTGTATTTGATAAGGACTTAAACTTTACGGTAGATACCCATACCGGTTTTGAATATAAGGAAGAGAACTAATTCAGAAGGGAGAGAATAATTATGGCAGTAGAAATAAAAGATGGTAAGAAAATTCTGGTAACACCTGTATCGGCAGAGGATTTAAAGGATATTCATATTGGAGATATTGTATACCTGACAGGAGATATTACAACCTGTCGTGATGTGGCACACCGTCGTGTTGTAGAAGAGGGAAGAGAGATTCCTGTGGATGTCAGAGATGCTGCAATCCTGCATGCCGGCCCGATTATCCGCCCCTTGGGAGATGACAAATACGAGATGGTATCCGTAGGCCCTACGACATCTATGAGAATGGAAAAGTTTGAGTATGAATTTGTAGAGACCACAGGCGTCCGTGTCATTGTAGGCAAGGGCGGCATGAAGGAAAATACCGAGAGAGCCTGCAAGGACTTTGGTGCAATCCATTGTGTATTTCCTGCAGGAAATGCAGTCGTGGCAGCAGTAGAAGTGGAAGAAATCGTGGAGGCACAGTGGAAAGATCTGGGAATGCCTGAGACTTTGTGGCATTGCCATGTAAAAGAATTTGGACCACTGATCGTATCCATTGATTCTTATGGAAGAAACTACTTTGAAGAGAAGAAAGTGGAATATAATAAAAAGAAAGATGAGCAGGTCGAAATCATCAGCAAACAGGTCGGGTTCATCAAATAAAATCCGAACATAGTAAATATGTGTAAAAATAAAAAGACCTTCTGTGGAAAAAGCTGGATTCATCAAAGGATGAAACAGGCTTCTGCAGAAGGTCTTTTTAATACCATAAGCAATGCTGATCATATACCACGGGCTGGACCAATGCGTATTGTGAAGAAAAAATAATTGACATAGCAGAAGTATTACTAATAATCCACATCATAATACTGCAGCGGAAATAGTAAGGATCAGAAAGTCAACGAAATCACATGTTTCATCTTCACTGAAAAAATTGGAAAACAAAGGTCTTATAAAAAGAAAACAAAGTAAAGATAATAAAAAACATATTGAAATTGTCCTTCTGGATGATGCGGCACTTATCGTGGACGCAGGATTAAACGCACAAAAACAGTTTGCACAGAATGTTTTAAGAGGGTTGACAGAAGAAGAAAAGCATGTGTGTATGAATGTATTTGACAGAATTTGTAACAATGCGGAAGAACTATTAAGAGGAGAGAGCAAGTGAAAAAGAGTAATTATAAACCACAGATTCCGGATTTGATGGAAGCAGTCTTTGATGCAGTGTATCTGACTTTTGATCTGGCAGCAGCAGTCTTATTTTTTTTATTCTCAAAAGGAAATATCCTGTATGTACTATATGGAATACTGACATTGACACTTTGTGGAGGGGATGCTTTTCATCTGGTGCCAAGAATTATAAGGGCTGTACGTGGAACCAATGATAAAATAAAGAGACAGCTTGGAATTGGATTGCAGGTATCGTCTATCACAATGACGATGTTTTATATTCTTTTAATGTATATATGGAAATATACATTCCCGGAATTAAAAATACCAGTAGTCATTGAGGGTGTTATATGGATATCAGCGGTTATCAGAATTGTGATATGTATGTTTCCGCAGAATAACTGGTGTACAGATGAAGGAAATATGAAATTATCTGTTATAAGAAATGCGGTCTTTGCTGTTACCGGTATAGGTGTAATGATCTTATATCTGATTTCCGGAAATACATATGGATATCATATGACGAGGATGGCTGCAGCATCATTATTTCTTTTGGATGTTATCTTCCGGTAACACTGTTCAGTAAAACAAAACCGCAGGTCGGATTATTAATGATACCAAAGACCTGCGCATATATGTGGATCATTGTAATGGGGCTTCAGCTTCTGTTTTAAGATAAGAGCAGTAATATCTGCAGAAAGGCAGGAAATTATAGTGAATGTAGAAAGATTTGTAAAACTAATGACAGGACATTTTGATAACAAAGAACAATTTACAGAAATGAAAGAAGAGGGGAAAATATTTCCATATGCACAGCATGTGAATACTGTCTGTAACGATAAAATAAAAAATCTGAAAAGTTTACACCAGCTATATATCAGGAAAAGGATGGTGTCTGGGAAGGGGGCAGTGTGAGCCAATTTACCCCGGTTATGGTATTCAGGCTGTGGGAGAAATTTTCAGACACTTGTCTGGAGGTATCCGAAGTATGGAAGTCCATGGAAAGAGAACATTTGGATATGATGATGGTGTTTTCACGAGATTACAGGACTTTTTGCTGAAATTTATGGTACAATATCTGTGAATTTGCCAGAGCAGAGTCTCTGGGAAAGGGAGAAATATGATAATGTCAAAAGATGAATATTTAATCACAGATGAGCCCCTTAAAGCACTGACAATATTTGCACTGCCGATGATTCTCGGCAGTTTTTTCAGCAAGTGTATAATATGGCTGATTCCATCATTGTTGGTCAGTTTGTCGGTTCCTCTGCACTTGCAGCTGTCGGTGCCTGTGCTGCACTGACAAATGTATTTATTTGTGTGGCATTAGGTGCCGGTGTCGGTGCAGGTGTGCTCGTAAGCCGCTATTTTGGTGCCGGAGATTATGGTAAAATGAAAACAATTGTGTCAACATCGTTGGTCAGTTTTCTGATTTTAAGCCTGTTTCTGGGTGGCTTTGGTTTTTGTTTTTCACATTCAATGATGAATTTATTACAGACACCAACTGATATACTGGAGGAAGCAGTACAGTATCTCCGCATTTATTTTGCAGGATTTCCATTTCTGTTTATGTATAATATTCTTTCAACGATGTTTAACTCAATTGGAGAATCAAAAATACCATTGGGTCTTTTGATATTTTCTTCTATTTTAAATATTCTTATGGATCTTTGGATGGTGGCAGGACTTGGTCTCGGTGTGTTCGGGGCAGCCCTTGCAACCCTTATTGCACAGGGGATTTCTGCGGTATTTTCATTTCTGATTTTCTTTTGCCGGATGCGTCAATATAAGAGTCAATTTCAGTGGTTTGATGGTCAGGAGTTACATTTGATGCTCAAAATTGCTGTACCGTCGATTCTCCAGCAGTCCACAGTGTCAATTGGTATGATGATCGTACAGGCAGTTGTAAATCCATTTGGTACACAGGCACTCGCAGGTTATGCGGCAACAATGAGAGTAGAGAATGTTTTTTCGTTGATATTTGTGTCCATCGGCAATGCGGTTTCTCCGTATGTCTCACAGAATCTTGGTGCAAAGAAAATCAACCGCATCAAAAAAGGATATCACGCTGCGCTGGTATTAGACCTGTGTTTCGCAATTCTTGCATTTGTAGTTATTGAAACCATGTACACACAGATTTCTTCATTATTCCTGGGTAAAGATGGAACTGACTTAGCATATCAGGTGTCCGGGGATTATATGAGATGGCTGGGCTGTTTTTTCATCTTCATGGGTATTAAGATGCAACAGATGGAGTTCTGCGTGGACTTGGGATTATGCGCCCATTTCTTATTGCAAATATAGTTAACCTTGCAATCCGCCTGTCTGTTGCCATGATTTTTGCACCATGTTTTGGCATTGCATTTGTCTGGCTTGCTGTACCGGCTGGCTGGTTTGCAAATTTTCTGATTTCTTATATGGCACTTAGGAAATCATGGCCGGTTTCAACAGTCTGTAACAGTGTTGCGAACGGATAGTTACTGTTCACAGGCAGGCATTTTCTGAACTGAAAATGCCGTATGATACAGTGGTGGCAGCAGATTTTGCCGATTTGGAATGCGAAGCATCGGCAAATCCGTTACTGGAACGAGGTACGAGTGAACAGTAACAACGGATAAGTGACGGGATGTAAATATTTTATAATGGATGTTTTCAGGCTTGTTTTAATGTGTTAAAATATAGAGTATAAATCCATGCATGATAGTGCAAAAAGCGGGAGGTTCTGTTATGGCAAAAGACGATTCATTAAAGAAACCAAAGAAGATAGAGGTCAATCGTATTATGATTTTATATCATCGATATTGATACCATTTTTGTGGATTGATCTGTATTTAGTTTCGAAGAATACATCAAAACTGATGGTTGTGGGTATTATTGCAGCGCTTATTTTAGTATGGACAGGTTTGCTTGTCACATATATCCATAGGATGAAAAATGAGGAAAAAGCCCATTCGGATGAACAGGTAGAAGAACTGCTGCGTACAGGAAAAGCCAATTATCTGATGCAGAAAAAGTTAGCGGAAAAGATAGATAATATCGGAGAAAAAGATGCAGTTCCAGCGGATGAGATCATTACGGCACAGAAGGCAATTGCAAAGCTGATGCTTGCACGAAACAAAGAAAATACAGATGCTCTTATGCATTCGAATGAGCAGGTGATTGAAAAAACGTTGGAAGTAGAAGAAAAGCTTTCTGAAAACAGTCAGCAGATCATGGACATGCAGAAAAACCAGATGGATGAAAAATTACAGGAATTGATGCAAAGTCAGAAATTAGTTCTTGATAATTTAAATGCTGTCAAAGAATCACTGCAGAGTGACATGCAGGATGTTTTGTCAAATATGATTCATGACACATTGGAGAAAGAACTTGCATCTGCCATAGAGCAGATACATACTTATGTGAAAGAGGCGGCAAGTCAGGCTGTTGATTCCGTAAAGGAGAATCTTGCTGCGGAAGTGCCGGTTATGGCAGCTGTTTCCCCGGCAATGGATGAAGAATTACCGGATTCAGGAATGCCGGCAGAAAGTGAAGAATTACCGGATCATGGAATGCCGACAGAAGATGAAGAGTTGCCGGATCATGGAATGCTGACAGAAAGTGAAGAGTTGCCGGATTCAGGAATGCCGACAGAAGATGAAGAGTTGCCGGATCTGGGAATGCCGGCAATGGATGAAGATCTGTCTAATATGGAACTGCCAACATTGGGAGAAGAATTATCAGAAACAGAACTCCCGGATTTAACTGACGGCGGAGATCTGGATGAGGAACCGGTAATCGGCGAAATGCCATTAATGGATGAAGAAGAACCGGAAGCAGCCGATACATCCCTGATAGATGAGGAACCGTCAATCGGCGAGATGCGTTAATGGAAGAGGAAGAGCCGGAAGCAGCCGATACATCCCTGATAGATGAGGAACCGTCAATTGGAGAGATGCCGTTAATGGAAGAGGAAGAACCTGCGGCGGTTGATACATCCTTAATGGAGGAAGAACCGTCAATCGGCGAGATGCCGGTTTTTGATGATTTGAACGATGCTGCATCAGCCGTGGAGGAGGTGCAGGCAGAACCGGTAGAAGAAGTGGAAGCGGAAGAAGTTCCGATTACGGAGGAAGCAACAGTAGAGCGGATACGGATGCAGTAACTTTGACAGAAGAAATTCCGGTATCTGCGGATGAGTCAGTGATTGAAGAAGTAAAAATTCCGGAACAGACAACCGTTACGGAAGAAATTCCGGTATCTGCAGATGAGTCAGTCATCGAAGAAGTACCGGCACAGGAAGCGTCTTCATCCATGGCAGATATGAGCAATCCAAATAAGATCATGACACCGGATGAAATTGCAGCGTTGATCGCAAATTTATAGAAATGCATCATAAGTAAAACGCAATTAAAGATGTATTTGAAAGGGCGTGTGAAAAAATGATTCTTACTTTTTCACACGCCCTTTTTGGCATTTGGTCATCAAAGCTCTGCGGTAATGCGCACGATCTCTTTGATTACAGCTACAGCAGTTTTCATTCCCTCCACACTGATGTGTTCGAATGGACCGTGGAAACCGTAACCGCCTGTGCCAAGATTCGGGCACGGAAGTCCCATAAAGCTTAAACGCGCGCCGTCGGTACCGCCGCGTACCGGACGTGAGACTGGTTCAAGACCAACAGAAGAAATAGCTTTCTTTGCGATATCCACAACATAAGTATTTTTCTCAATGATTTCCAACATATTTGCGTAGGAATCGTGGATAGTCAGTGTAACAGTTCCGACACCGTATTTTTGGTTCATGGATCTGCGATTTCCTGCATTTTTTTCTGACGTGTTTCAAACATCACTTTATCGTGATCACGAATGATGTAGGAAAGAGTTGCTGCGGCAACGTCGCCGGACATATCGGTCAGATGATAGAAACCTTCTCTTCCCTCGGTGTGGGCAGGCGTTTCCATTGGAGGAAGCTGAGACTGGATCTCACATGCAACGAGAGCGGCATTGACCATGATATCTTTCGCCTCACCAGGGTGGACATTCACGCCTTTGACAGCGAAAACTGCGCTTGCGGCATTAAGTTTCATAGGCAACTTCACCCTCGTAATCGCCATCTACCGTGTAAGCAAAATCTGCTTTAAAGTAGTCAAGATCAAACAGATCCGCACCACGTCCGACTTCTTCGTCCGGTGTAAACCCGATCCAGATATCGCCGTGTGGAATGTCAGAGGAGATGAGCTGTTCAGCAGCAGTCATGATCTCAGCAACGCCTGCCTTATCGTCTGCACCAAGCAGAGTTGTGCCGTCTGTCGTGATCAGGGTTCTGCCCTTTAAAGTTTTCAATTCCGGAAAATCAGATGTTTTTAAAACGTCACCGGTTCCTTTTAAAATAACATCCTCACCGTTGTAATCCGGAATGATCTGGGGTTTGACATTTTTACCGGAAAAATCAGGTGCCGTATCCATATGGGAAATAAAGCCGACCGCTTTTTTGTCTTCGTATCCAGGGGTAGCCGGGATCAGGCCGTAGATGTAACAGTGGTCTGTCAGTGTTACTTTCTGTAAACCAAGATCAAGTAATTCTTTTTCTAATTCTTTTGCCAGGTTAAATTGTCTGTCCGTAGAAGGAATCGTATCGGAATCTTCACTCGAAGTAGTCCAATAGGAAACATATTTTAATAGTCTTTCATCAACACACATGATAAATGAGTGACCTCCTTTAAATTTGATAGACTAAAAAAGTGCGTTTTTCAGTCCATGAATAAAATACCACAGAATAGAAAATCCGCCAATGAAAAAAATGAAGATTTTCTAAAAAAACGCTTGCAATTTAAAAAAAATTAATATATAATATCATTTGTGTTCACGAGAGATAAACATATGCGCCACTAGCTCAGCTGGCAGAGCACTGACTCTTAATCAGGGTGTCCAGGGTTCGAACCCCTGGTGGCGCATTACGAAGTACCGATTTTATAGCAGGTGGCTATGGGGTTGGTGCTTTTTTTTGTTCAATCTTTACTGTGTGATCTCCAATATAAAATTACCCATAAGAAACAGAGCCGCCATAATTTTGAAAACAAGATCAAAATTACGGCGGCTCTGTTTTTTTGTCAATAAATTGTATACAACATGCAATTAGCGGGAGGCAATGAGTTTACAGATCGGATTTCCTTTTGAGGAGAATTTTTCTTCGTACTCTGTCATAATATTTCCTTCATTTAAAACAGAATCATGATGGAGATCTCGGGTGGAGGCATCTAAATGCCATCCGGCTTCCGGGATTTCTTCTAAGGAAAAGGTAAAAAGATCCTGATTATCGGTCTTAAACTCCAGTCTGCCATCCGGTTTTAAAATGGCATCGTAACGCGCAAAAAACTGACGGGAGGTAAGACGGCGTTTTGCATGACGGTCTTTCGGCCAGGGATCTGAAAAGTTCAGATAAATGCGGGAAACTTCATCTTTGGCAAAAACCTCTGTGACATCAGCGGCGTCCATGCAGATGAATCTTAAGTTTGGCATAGGAGTTTCTTCCATTTTCTGAAGCGCACGTAAAAGTACACTCGAATAGCGTTCGATACCGAGGTAATTGATGTCCGGGTGCGCCGCAGCCATATCCATGATAAAACGGCCTTTTCCCATTCCAATTTCAATATGGAGAGGCTGGGTGGAAGAAAAAACTGACTGCCAGTTCCCTTTTTTTGACTCTGGTTCCTTGATGCAGTATTCACTGTTTAAAATTGCTTCATCAGCACCTGGGATATTTCTTAATCGCATATAAGTTATAATCCTGCCTTTCGTTGTAAAGTGTACAGAAAATCGTTGTCCGAAAAAATTATTTTCATACAGAAAAGTGTGCAAAAAGCACACAGAGGTATTTTACAATAAAACAATGAAAAAAGTAGCATTATTTTAAGAAAACCTTAAAAGAAAATTTGCGCATAAAGGTTGCATGTATTTTTTCAAAGTTTATACTGATACTAGCAAAGATGTACTTATAAATCAGGAGATTACTTATTAAAAAATGAGATATAAAATAGATAGAAATCATAAAATAACCCGCTTCTTATGTTTACTGCTTGGAATGATACTGCTGACCGGAAGTATGTGTATCCCGGTCTATGCGGCAGAATACTGGCCGGAAGGTCCTGAGGTCGTATCCCCGAATGTGATCGTGATGGAGGCTTCTACAGGGACAGTCCTTTATGATCGTGATAGTTTAGAGGCGCATTATCCGGCAAGTATCACAAAGATCATGACAACGCTGATCGCACTGGAAAATTCAGACTTGAATGATATTGTGACTTTTTCAGATGCCGCAATCGATAATACGGAAGGATCCGGTATTGCAAGGGACTATGGCGAACAGATGACGATGGAACAGTGTCTCTATGCGGTTATGCTTGCGTCGGCAAATGAGTGTGCATATGCGGTTGCAGAGCATGTAGGGGGCACCATTGAAAATTTTGTTGCGATGATGAATGAAAAAGCCAAAGAACTTGGCTGTCAGAATACACATTTTGCCAATCCACATGGTCTGCATGATGAAAACCATTATACCTGCTGCTATGATATGGCATTGATCGCGAGGGCAGCATATCAGAATGAGACATTTCGGATTATTGTGGGAACCGCACGTTATACGATCCCGCCGACGAACAAACACGCAGAGCAGACAGATCTGCAGAATCATAACGAGATGCTTTATCCATTCCAGACCAACAAGTATGTGTATGATGGCTGTACCGGTGGAAAGACGGGGTATACCAATGCGGCAAACAGTACGCTGGTAACTTATGCAGAACGTGATGGAATGACACTGATCTGCGTAGTCATGAATACGCAGTCACCAAATCAATGGCTTGACAGCAGAAATCTGTTTGATTACTGTTTTGACAATTTCCAGCTTTTTAATATTGCGGAAAACGAGACAAATTATACGTCGGCGGAACAAAAAAATGCAGGCACACTCAATACAAATGAACCGTTTGTGGATATTGACAAAGATGCAGGTATCGTACTTCCAAAGACAGCGGAGTTTTCCGATGCGACGTCAAAAATTGTCTATGACGATGTGACGAATGATACGGTTGGAACAATTGAGTATACTTATGCGGGGCACGAGGTTGGAAAGGCAGATATTGTAAAAACAAACGTGCAGGTACCGGAATATAAATTCAGCAATCAGACAGACGTAAGCGAAGAGGCACAGACGGAAGAAACAGAGCATGTTTCAAAAATACAGATCAGGATGAGTACGATCATAACCGTGGTGGTTGTAGTTCTTGTCTTACTTGTTCTTGGGATTATTATAAAGAAGTTGCAGATAACTTTTATATCATAAAACATAATTTTGAAGTGCGAAAAGAACATAAAAGATTATTTAAGCGTGAAAAGAAACGCAATAAAAGACGTAGAAGACGCAGATAATAAAAATTTAAAAGAAAATCGTCTGGAACATAAAAGTTGCAGGCGATTTTTTAAGTCCTGACAATAGAATGTTCGTGGAGAGTGCATTCTATTGTACATGATAATAGAATATCCGTGGAGAGTGTGTTCTATTGTACATAGGAAAATTACATATGATTGACAGAGAATATAGTTTTGATTATATTAAATTTAGTACCACAAGTGAAAGTTTTGAGCGGGAAATATAGACACAACACTAGTAACTATTGGGAATTGGGGTTCGCATTATGCGCAGGGAACGCAGAAATGGGGTTATTATGTCAGAATCATATGCAGTCAATGAAAAAAGAGAACTGATCTTGCAGAAAGTCAAGGAGTTTATTGTGGCACACGGTGGATCGTAAAGAAAAATCAGTTGGAAGAATTGCACATTGATTACCGGAGAATTCTCGATTTTGTGGAAAAAGGGGACCTGATCCGGATCAAAAGTGGATATTATACCATTCGCATCGGGGATTATTCGGAGGATGAACTGATTGTAAAATTATTTCCGGACGCGGTGCTTACGATGGAGTGTGCATTGTATGCGTATGGCTATATCAAAAGAAAACCATACGGATATCAGATCGCAGTGGATAAAAATACGTCGAAATCCAGATTTAAGCTGGAGTTTCCGCAGGTCACACCGTTTTATGCGGAGCCGGAGACGTTACAGTCTGGTGTGGACAGGATCGACTTTGGAAATGCAAAGATGCAGATTTTTGATAAAGACAGGCTGATCTGTGAGTGTCTGAAATATGAAGATAAGATGGAACGGGCAGTTTTTCAGGAAGGTGTTCTTTCGTATATAAAAGATGAAAAAAAGGATATAGCAAATCTGATGAAATACGCCAGAGAACGTCGTGTGGTGAAAAAAGTACAATCGATGATAGGGGTATGGCTTTAAATGGAGGATAAAAAATATAAAATAGCGGATTTACAGGAAAAAAGTGAAGAATGGAAGATACCATTTTCAAATCTGCTTGCCGGATTTGTTTTGGAAGAATTTATGCTCAGATTTTCCGCTTCTGAATTTAAAAATAGGTTTTTATTACGGAATGGAACCGTGTTGGGATTAGAACAGTACCGCAAGAAAAATATACTGAAGCTGGACTTTTTCTGTGAGCCGGATGAGCGTATTCCGGAAAAGCTGTTGCAGCTGTACCTGCAAAAGAAAGAACAAAGTCCCGTAAGATGGAAAGGAACGATATCCTCGCAGCAGGCGGGGACATGTCTGGAACTGCAGGGGCAGTTTGAGGAGATGAAGGTTCCGGTGACTGTCGGTATTCATTTTATGCATCTGGGAAAAATCTGGGGACTGGTCGAAAGACAGATTCCATTTTGATGGATGAGACAGTGCAGATCGAATGGAAGGAATTTCCGGCGGAACTGGTGCTGGCAAAACAGATTTTTGTGATTCTGCGGGATATGGAACTGATCCCGGATATGGAAATATACAGGGAAGTATTTTTTATATTGCGAAACGAAACCTTAAATGGAAGACATGTATGTGAGCTGCTCGAAGATATGTGCAAAACCGAAGAAATGATCCCTGATATGGAGCGCGCGGAGCAGATTTTTCCTACCGGGATTATCCTTATATGAAAAAGCGCTGGGAAAAGTTTTGCAGGCACAGTGCAATCGCCGGGACGGAAACTTTAAAATGGGAGGAGGAGATGGAGTGTTTTCATCATTTCCTCGGAGATATGTGGGAGGCTGTCTGCAGGGACGAAGTATTTTTTGGAGACTGGATGCCGGAACTGGCGCGTTTCCTTGGGTAAAGCGGTCGCAGACAGATTTCGGTGTTATAACTGAAGATAAATTTTCAGTGCCTGATAATAATCCTGTCTGGTATCTAAGTTGAAAAACTGTCGGTCTACCGGAATGTCTGTGCAGGCGGCAAGTGCTTTTTCCGTCACGCAGACTGTTTTGCATTTTTCGCGAAGCGCATCAAAGGTAAACTGACGGAGAATGAGGCTTTTCCCGATCGTTGGAATACAGTTTTTTGAATAGGCGGCGGTAGCAGGATCTAAGTAGCCTGCTTTTCCGCGAACCATGCAGATATCTGCATCGCCGATCGCATCTAAAAGTGCAATTCCGGTTTCCGGTTCCATAAAAGGGGTATCCACGGACATAAAGAAAGCGGCATCCTCATTGATCATGGACAGACCGGAAAAACGCCGGACATCGGTCCGGCATTGCCGTAGATATCCGCAATCTCCGTGACCGGGAGATTCAGATGCGCATAATCTCCAATATATTTTACGGAGAGATATATGGTTGAAAAATATGGTTTAAATTTGTGTACAAGATATTCTAAGAGGCAGCAGTCACCAAAAGGTAAAAGTGCTTTATCCGTTCCCATGCGGACACTGTTTCCACCGCAAAGGATCACAAGTGCGTAATTCATAACAGATCTATTACTCCATTCTTTTCCAAAGATGTTCTTATTTTAAAGTAGTCAGGCTGGTATGTAAAGTGTTAAAATAAATGTGTAAGCAGAAAGGCGGTAGCAGATGAGGTATTTAGATCAGGCATTAGAGGCATATGGAAGAGTGATGTCTATCCGTTTCATATGCCGGGACATAAAAGAAATCCGCTGCCTTTTCCGGAAGTATACGGGATAGATATTACGGAGATCGATGGGTTTGACAACCTGCACCACGCAGAGGGAATTTTAAAAGGGGCACAGCAGCGTGCGGCTGATCTCTACGGTTCTGCACATTGTTATTATCTTGTCAATGGCAGCACCTGCGGGATTCTTGCATCAATCTGTGCAGCAGTGAAAAAACGGGGCAGGATTCTGGTAGCCAGAAATAGCCATAAAGCGGTATATCATGCCCTGTTTTTATCGGAACTGACTGCAGAATATCTTTATCCGGCGGTGACAGAATGTGGGATTCAGGGACAGATCACACCACGGCAGGTGGAGGATGCACTAAAAAAGATCCGGAGACCTCGCAGTCGTGATCACATCGCCGACGTATGAGGGGGTTATCTCTGATATTGAAGGAATCGCCAAAGTCGCGCATGTGCACGGGATTCCGCTGATCGTGGATTCAGCACATGGAGCACATCTTGGATTTGGAGGGGAATTTCCGCAAAATGCGGTAAGGCTCGGAGCAGACGCCGTGATCGAGAGCCTGCATAAGACACTTCCATCTTTTACACAGACGGCACTGCTTCATTTAAATTCAGATCTGATTTCAAAATCACGCATAGAAAAATATCTCGGAATTTATGAAACAAGTTCTCCTTCGTATATTCTTATGGCGGGAATGGAAGTATGTATCCGTACCGTAAAGGAACATGGAGCGGAATTATTTGACAATTACAGACACGAATTAAATAAATTTTATAAAAACTGTGAAGATTTGAAAAGACTGCATGTGATGACAGGGAAGGATTTATCCAAAGAAGAGGCATTTGCCTGGGATGATTCTAAAATTGTTATATTTGTCCGTGACAGCAGCAAAAGCGGTGAGTGGCTGTATCAGGAATTACTTTTAAAATATCATCTTCAGCTTGAAATGGCATCCGGAGATTATGCGCTTGCGATGACAAGTATTATGGATCAGGAAGAAGGATATCAGAGATTGTCGGCTGCACTGCATGAGATTGACAGGGAACTGTGTGGGGCAGATACTGCAAAAAAGCGGCAGGTCATGAATGAAAAAAAGGTAAGATACGGAAATGAGACGGATGGTTCGATGGAAAACATGTATGAACAACAGGTTCACAGAGGTTCTTTCATCCAAGAAGTTTACCGTCCGAATCCGGCTCAGATGCAGATTTATGAAGCGGAGGAAAAAGAAACCGCAGAGGTATCTTTTGACGAAGCAGCAGGCAGGGTTTCAGCAGATTTTATCTTTCTGTATCCGCCGGGAATCCCTTTGATCGTTCCAGGGGAGGTCATCACCGCAGAATTTATTGAAAGACTTCGCACCTGTATCAGTTTGAAATTGAATTTACAGGGGAGCACGGATCTTTTTGCGGAGCGGATAAAGATTGTATATTTTTAAAGACTATATTATACTGATAAGGCAGGACAAATGGGAAAAATATATTACATGATGGGAAAAAGCTCATCCGGTAAAGATACTTTGTACGGGATGCTGATGAAAGATGAGAAACTCAGGTTAAAGACTGTGGTTCCGTACACGACAAGACCGATGCGTGCCGGGGAAGAAAACGGTGTATCATATTATTTCTGTGATGAAGATACAGTGGAAAAGCTTGAAGCAGAGGGGAAAATTATCGAATTGCGTGCGTATCATACGATCCACGGCATCTGGAAGTACTTTACGGTGGCAGACCATCAGGTTGATTTAGACCATCAGAGTTATCTTCTGATCGGAACGTTAGAGTCCTATCTTAAGATACGGGAATACTTCGGAACGGAGAGCGTTGTTCCGATATATATAGAAGTAGAGGATGGTATGCGCTTACAGCGTGCGCTTGAGAGAGAGCGGAGGCAGGAAAATCCGAAATATGAGGAATTATGCCGGCGGTTTCTTGCGGATGAAAAAGATTTTTCCGAGGAAATTAAAAGAAGCAGGAATCACAAAAAGATTTTGCAATGAGTCGTTAGAAGAGACGGAGAATGCGATCGCTGCGTATATCGAAGAGCAGGAATAGTTACTTTTTTACAGGAAGAAGGTGTCAGCCTTGGATATTAACAAATTAAATCATGTAACAGAGGTTACACAGGTACCGGATACCAATCAGAATGTACAGGGAGATGGTTCCTTTAAGTTTACGCTTGCGAGTGCGATCACGGATGCGGATCTGCAGGCAAAAGTGGACATGCTTCTTTCTGACATTACAGCGCAGGGCAACCGTATTGCGCAGCATATGGATATCCGTGATATGAAAAAATACCGCGGTCTGATCCGCGAATTTATGAATGAAGTGGTATTCCGGTCCCACAAGTTTTCCAGGGAGAATTTTCTTGACCGGAGAGGACGCCACAGAGTGTACGGTCTGATCAAGCTGATCGATTCGAATCTGGATGAACTGGCGCAGGAGCTGGTAAAGGATGAGAAAGACCACATCGCGATTTTAAGTAAGATCGGAGAGATAAGGGGATTGATATTAGATATCCTCACCTGATCTTTTTTGGATGTGGATTGGATAAACGGCGCACGCACATGGCGGGAAATCTGGTAGCAGAAAAGAAAACATGAAAAATATGTGCAGAAATGAGGATTTATATGCCAGCATTTAAGGACATCGTTGGACATGAACAGATCATAGAGCATCTGCAGAATGCGATTACCATGGATAAAGTTTCACATGCTTATATATTAAACGGACCGGACAAATCCGGAAAAATGATGATCGCAGAAGCATTTGCACAGACGCTGCAGTGTGAGGCAGTAAATAAAAAGTTAGAGGAACTTGCAGGTGAGACAGAATCTGAAAGAATAGAAAATAAATTTACAGCGGAGCCATGTATGGAGTGTCATTCCTGTAAACAGGCGGCGGGCAAAAACCAGCCGGATATCATCTATGTCAGCCATGAGAAGCCGAATACGATTTCGGTAGACGATATCCGTACACAGTTAAACAATGACATTGTCATTAAGCCATACAGCAGCAAACATAAGATTTATATTGTGGATGAAGCGGAAAAAATGAACCAGCAGGCGCAGAACGCACTGCTAAAGACAATCGAGGAGCCGCCTGCATATGCGGTGATCCTGCTTTTGACCACCAATGCGGAGAGTTTTCTTCCGACGATCTTATCCCGCTGTGTGACGCTGAATTTAAAGGCGGTGCCGGATGGGAAGATCAAAAAATTTCTGATGGCACATTACCAGATTCCGGATTACCAGGCAGATGTCTGCGTGGCATTTGCACAGGGAAATGTCGGAAAAGCGATCCAGCTTGCAGCATCGGATGATTTTAATGAATTAAAGGCATCTGCGATTCAGCTCATCAAGCGTCTGCACGACATCGACCTCTATGAGATGACAGAGGCGGTAAAGCAGATCAGTGAATATAAGCTTCAGATCAACGATTACTTTGATCTTATGATGATCTGGTATCGTGATGTACTTTATTATAAAGCAACAAAGGATGTAAACGGCCTTATTTTCAAGGATGAGGTCTATGACATAAAAAGACAGGCAGAGCAGAGTTCTTACAATGGAATCGAAGAAATTTTACAGGCACTGTCAAAAGCACAGGTGCGTTTAAACGCAAATGTAAATTTTGATCTGGTGATCGAGCTGCTTCTGCTGACCATAAAGGAGAATTAACATGATAAAAATAGTAGGAGTCCGTTTCCGGAATGCCGGTAAAATTTATTATTTCGGACCGGGAAATCTGGATCTGACTGCAGGAATGCACGTAATTGTGGAAACTGCGCGTGGTGTGGAGCTGGGAACAGTCATGATACCGACAAGGGAAGTGAATGATGACAGCGTGATCCAGCCGTTAAAACCGGTCATCCGTATTGCAACGGAGGCAGATGAAAAGACAGCATTAAAGAACCGTGAAAAAGAAAAAGAGGCATTTAAGATCTGCCTGGAAAAGATAGCAAAACATAAGCTTGATATGAAGCTGGTGGAGGCGGAGTACACGTTTGACAATAATAAGCTGCTCTTTTATTTTACGGCGGACGGACGTATCGATTTCCGCGAGCTGGTAAAAGATCTTGCAGCGGTTTTCCGGACCAGAATCGAGCTGCGCCAGATCGGTGTCCGTGATGAGACAAAGATCATGGGTGGGATTGGAATCTGTGGAAGAGAACTTTGCTGTCATTCCTATCTTTCCGAGTTTGTCCCGGTATCCATCAAGATGGCAAAAGAGCAGAATCTGTCCTTAAATCCGACAAAGATTTCCGGTGTCTGTGGACGCCTGATGTGCTGTCTGAAAAATGAAGAAGAAACTTATGAATATTTAAACAGCCGTCTGCCAAATGTGGGGGATTATGTGACCACGGATGATGGCTTAAAGGGAGAGGTATCTTCCGTCAGTGTACTGCGCCAGATGGTCAAAGTACTCGTGGAAGTGGATGACGAAAAGGAAATCCGTGATTACTCTGTGGATCAGCTGAAATTCAAACCAAAACGCAGAAGAGATCATGTAAAGCTGACTGCGCAGGAATTAAAGGAACTTTCCGCATTAGAAGATAAGGGAGGAAAATCCAAAATTGACGATGCCAAATAATCTGGTTTATGAACAGGAGAGACTTGATGAACTGCATCGCAACGGCTATTTTATCATTCAGGATCCGAAAAGGTTCTGTTTTGGGATGGATGCCGTTTTGCTTTCCGGGTTTGCAAAGGCAAAAAAAGGGGAGCGCGTGCTCGATCTTGGTACCGGTACGGGAATTATCCCGATCCTGATGGAAGCCAAAACAGAAGCAGAAGATTTTAAGGCGCTTGAGATCCAGGAAGAAAGTGCGGATATGGCACGCCGGAGCGTGTGCTATAACCATCTTGAGGATAAGATCGAGATCGTGACCGGAGATATCAAGGAGGCATCTGCGATATTTGGAGCATCTTCGTTTGATGTGATCACCACAAATCCGCCGTATATGATCGGGACACATGGACAAAATTCGCCGTCTGTGGCAAAGGCGATCGCCAGACATGAAGTGCTATGTACACTGGATGATATTTTGCGGGAAACCGCGAAAATGCTTGTGCCGGGAGGCAGGTTTTATATGGTGCACCGGCCGTTCCGTCTCGCAGAGATCATGAGTAAAATGGTCGAGTACAAGATCGAGCCGAAGCGCATGCAGCTTGTCTATCCGTTCGTGGATAAAGAACCGAATATGGTGCTGATCGAGGGGCTGCGCGGTGGAAAATCAAGACTTGCCGTGGAAAAACCGCTGATCGTTTATAAAGAACAGGGCGTGTATACAGATGAGATTTATGATATTTATGGGTATTAAGTGGATTATTTAAAACCATATTGTGTATAAAGCAGCAGAAAAATTATTTTGTGTGGAAAATGACAGATATGAAACATAATCAGTATGTATTTGAGTGATTCAGAAAGGATAAATTAAAATATATGTTTAATGATATAAAGATAGGACCGGTTACATTTCATATGTATGGTCTTATGATTGCGATCGGTTTTGCAGCGGCACTTATGATGTGTTTAAAGCGTGGAAAAAACGTGGCTTGAACGAGGATATTATCTATGGAATCTTCTTCTGCGCAATCTTCGGTGGAATGATCGGCTGCAGGCTGCTCTATTATATTGTAGAGATCCCGGAGATTTTAAAAGATCGTCCATACTCTGGAACTTTAAAAACGGATACGTTGTTTACGGCGGGATCATCGGCGGTGCGCTGGCCAGCCTGATCTACTGTCGTGTCAAAAAAGAACGTTTTCTGCCGTACTTTGATCTTGTGATGCCTGCTGTATCATTTGCACAGGGATTCGGGCGTCTCGGCTGTTTCTTTGCAGGCTGCTGCTACGGCAGGGAGACGGATTCGTGGTTTAGCATCACATTTACCCACTCCGACTTTGCTCCGAACGGTGTAAAACTTCTGCCGACACAGCTGATGTCATCTGCCGGGGATTTCCTGATCTGCGGACTGTTACTGCTCTATGCGGGAAGAAAACCGAAAGAGGGACAGGTCGCAGCAGGATATATGGTGCTTTACGGAATCGGAAGATTTATTATTGAATTTTTCCGGAACGACTACCGCGGAAGCATTGGAGTGCTTTCCACATCACAGATCATTTCGATCGGAGTTGTGGCAGCGGGAGTTGTGTTTTATCTGGTGATGAATTTCCGAAACTGCAAAGGTGTCACCCCATAATATTTTTTAAACATCCGTATAAAATTAGCGGGGTAATGATAACCGCACTGTAATGCAATTTCATCGATGCCAAGGAGTGTTTCACTTAACAGTTTTGCCCCATATTCCATCTTAAGAGAGATAATATAGTCGGAAATGGTCGTGTCGTATTCGTGGAGAAACGCATAATTTAGTTTTTGCATGGATAAAGAAACCTGCTCACTCAGTTCATGGATGGTGGGCGGGTTTTTATATTGTTCGGTCAGAATATCGTGTGCGAGGTGCACAGCAGAAAGGTCAGCGGTCGAGAGCGTAATCGTTCTTGTATCGCTGACTTTTATTGTGTGCATTACTTTGCCATGTGGAATATGTTGTTGACCAGCTTTATTTATTGCGGTCCGCACAGATGTTGCAGGCAAAGTTCCAGCAGGAACAGATTTGGGTGCAATCACATGAGATGAGTTTTCCGCAAATTCTTCCGCAAGCAGAGCGAGACACTGTAAGATCAGCCCTTCTAAATACAGTGGTGTGAGCGCATCCTTTTCATGCAGAAAATGCATCTGGTTCAGCAGATTGAGCACGCCGGCGGGGAGCATCTTATAGGTATAATTCGTCTCAAACGCGGACAGACTGACACAGTCAGGAAAAACAGGATGAAGAATATTTTCTACAAAATCAGCCGAAACCGTCAGTTCCAGTCCGTGAAAATGGTCTCCGGCGCGCCATGCCTGTTGGCCTTTGATATTTTCCTCCAGCACAATAAAAGAAGAAGGTGTAAAAGAAGCCGCATCCTTTTGATAAAGCTTAAAATGCGTTTTCCCGGAAAGCATCATCCCAAACCGAAGCTGCCTCGCAGGGTTCCGAAAAGAAACCGAAAAATCCTCCGGAATCGTATAATCTGCAATCCCAAGCTGATAATACCCCTCGCGGCAATAAATACAACAATACCCACTCTCCGGGTGTTCCCTGTCACTGTAACAGGTATAATTTCCATTCATTTCCGGTAAGAAATGAAGCTGTTCAAACATAAAAGCCTGAAATTCATCTGTACTTGAAACAAGCATCTAAGAAAAACCTCCTTCTTAATTTCTATACCCCATTTTCCCCATTCCCGCAATAAAATAATCATTTGCTAAACAAAAATTATCAATATCCATGCAACACTTGCAAACAATCAAATGCATGATAAAATGGACTTACTTTTGTTAGCGCAAACTAACACTTGCAATATATCTTGCAGTTTGCAGACAAAACAATTGCGAAGAATGAAAACAAAACATAAAGGAGAACTTTTACATGAAAAAAAATCATTTATTTTCCATTATCACGGCAGGTATGCTTACCATCACCCTGTTAGCGGGATGTGGGAATACAGGCAGCAACGCAAATGCAGACCCAGGAAGTAACACAAATACGGTGCAGGAGAGTACAGAGGATCAGGCATCCGCAGTACCGGAGAGCGAAGCGCAGATAACCGGGGAAGGACAAAATGGTGAGACAATTATTGTGACGGACGTCCGCGGTGAGGTGGAGATTCCGGCAGATCCGCAGAGGATCGTAGATTTAAGCGGCAACAGTGATATCTTATCGATCCTTGGCTATTCCGTTGTGGGAACCGCAAACAGTGATGCTTATGACTATACAAAATTCCCAACCTATCTTGAGGATACATTACAGGGAGCTGAAATTTTAGGTTACAGTATGCAGGATACGATGGATATTGAGGCAGTTATGAATTTAGCCCCTGACCTGATCATCATTCCACGGTTCAGGAAAAAATGTATGACCAGCTTTCTGAGATCGCACCGACAGTCATGATCCAGTTAGAAGCGCTGAATTGGAAAGAAGATATCCGCACGCTTGCACAGGTATTTGGCAGAGAGGATGCGGCAGATCAGTGGATCAGCTCATATGAAGAGAGGGCGAAAGAAGCCGGAGAAGCAGTCCGTGCTGCATATGGAGAGGATACCAGTTATCTGTCATTTTTAGCGAGCGGTGGACAGTTCTTTGTATTCACAGGTGCCGGATTTGGAAGTGTGCTTTATGAAGATATGGGACTTGCAAAACCGGAAGGTCTGCCGGAGCAGAGTGATATTTCCCTGCCGGTCGTAACATATGAAGGTCTGGCATCGATCGGAGCAGATTATATTTTCCTGATGGCAACGGATGAAGACAAAGCAGAACTTGACCAGAATGCAGTCTGGAACAGTCTGCCGGCAGTACAGAGCGGACAGGTGGTAGAACTTCCGGCATCACCGTATTTTAATCAGGGTTACAGTCCGATCGGACGTGAGCTGCTTTTAGATGAGATTTTGGAGATGTTAGATGGAACGGCAAAGAATTAAGCGGACCTGGGGTGTTGCGATTGCAGGTGTCTGTCTGTTGATACCGGGAATTTTGCTTGCGGTCTGTATGGGCGCCATGGAGATTCTGCCGGTGGATATCTGGAATGGCATTTTTCATAATACCGGATCTCTTACGGACATGATGATCCGTGATGTACGGCTTCCGAGGGTGATTTGTGTACTGGTGACAGGCGGTATCCTTGGAATGACCGGAGCAATGATGCAGGGGGTGACGCGCAATCCGATTGCGGAACCGTCACTGCTGGGGATCAGTCAGGGGGCGACGCTTTTTGTCGCCCTTCTTTACGCGTCAGGAATTGGTGCAACTGCGGGAAATACGCTGCTTGCAGCATTGCTTGGAGCATTTTTTTCCGGTGTGCCTGTACTTATATTTACCATGAAAAATCCGGGAAATTTAAGTGTCACAAAATTGCTTTTAGCGGGAACGGCAATGAGTACCTTTTTTACGGCACTCACCTCGGTGGCGGGGCTTTTGTCGAACCAGTCACAGATGGTTGGGTTCTGGGTATCCGGTGGATTTCGCGGGGCAACGTGGCTGGATGTAAAAATTATTTTAGCGGCAGGGATACCGGGATTTCTGGCAGCAGTGCTCCTTGCACCGAAAATTAATGTGATCAGTCTCGGAGATGATATGGCAACCGGACTTGGTATCCATCCGCAGAGGGTGCGTTTTATCACAATTCTTTTGATGATTCCGTTATGTGCGGCAGCAGTGGTGGTGGGAAAAACAATAGGTTTTGTCGGACTTATGATTCCACAGACGATAAGGCTGTTTGCAGGCACAGATTACAGGCGGGTAATTCCGCTTAGTTTTCTGTGCGGAGCCGTACTTTTAACTTATGCGGATATTGCAGCGCGCATGATCTATCAGCCATATGAAGTACCGATTGGAATTTTTACAGCAATGCTTGGAGTGCCATTCTTTTTATACATGGCGGGAAAGGAGCGGGGATGATGCGTATGAAAAAAGAAAAACAGCAGTTTTTGCGTGCGTGATCGTATTATTTTTCTGTGCCATCCTCTTGGGACTTTGCTGGGGCAGTTATGAGATATCGGTGCATGAAGTCATTGCGACGCTGCTTGGAAATGGAACAAAAATACAGAATACGGCAATTTTTGGAATCCGTTTACCGCGTATCCTGCTTGGTATTTTTGTGGCGGCAGGGCTTGCGATATCGGGCGGTGTTTTACAGACAATGACAAGGAATGAGCTTGCTGACCCGGGAATCATTGGCATCAATGCGGGCGGTGCAACGGCAGCAGTGTTGTTTATCCAGTTTCAGACAAACGCATATTTCAGTGAACTTGGGACATTTTCTATTTATCTGCTTCCACTTATGGCAATTTCAGGGGCACTTGCAGCGGCATTTTGCATTTATTTTCTCTCCAGCAGGAAAGGGTTAAAACCAAAACGTCTGCTTTTGACCGGAATTGGGATCAATGCCGGACTAAATGCGTTTATCACTTTTTTTATGTTCAAGGGAGGTCCTGGGGATTACAACCGGGTAATGATCTGGACGTCCGGCTCACTCTGGGGGGCCGGATGGGCATACGTCAGAGCTTTGGTACCCGTGATTTTACTTGGCGGGGCATATATTTTTTATAAAGGCCGAATGTTGGACGCGTTAAGTTTTTCGGATGAAACGGCGATTGGCTGGGGAATTTCCATCGAGCGTGAACGGAAAAAATGTTGCTCTGTGCAGTTATTCTTGCGGGAGCATCGACTGCATTTGCTGGAAATATCGGCTTTATCGGACTGCTTGCGCCGCATGCAGCAAAAAAAGTTGTTGGAAACGGACACCGGGTATCACTGCTTCTTGCGGCTTTGATCGCTGCAGTCATGCTGATTTTTGCAGATACGGTCGCAGGAAATTTATTTTCACCAATCGAAATCCCGGCGGGAATTGCGGTGTCGCTGGTTGGTGTACCGTATTTTGTATACCTGATGTGGAAGGAGTAGCGAGGATATGGAAACAATAAATGCGATAGAGGTAAAAGGACTCTGGGCGGCATATGAGGACCGCATGATCATAGAGGAGATGAATTTAAAAATACCGAAGGGAAACATCACGATCATTATCGGTGCAAATGGCTGTGGAAAATCCACGCTGTTGAAAGTGATTTCAAGAATTTTGCCTGCAAAGAGGGGTGAAGTCCGGATTGATGGAATGGATATCCGCAAAGAAAAAGCAGAACATATCGCCAAAAAAGTTGCTGTTCTCCCGCAGACTCCGACCTGTCCGGATGCAATTACCGTGCGTGAGCTGGTTCCTACGGACGTTTTCCTTACCGCAAAGCGATTGGAGCATGAGCCGCCACGACATAGAGCAGGTGGACTGGGCACTTGAAAAAACAGGTCTGACAGAAATTTCCGGCCGCCTTGTGACAGAATTATCCGGCGGACAGAGACAGCGCGCATGGATCGCCATGACACTTGCGCAGGAGACGGAAATGATCTTGCTTGATGAGCCGACGACATATCTGGATATGGCATATCAGCTGGACGTGCTGCAGCTTTTAGAGCGCATGAACCGGGAAAAACAGCTTACGATCGTGATGGTGCTGCATGACTTAAACGAAGCCTGCCGCTTTGCAGATCACATTATTGGACTGAAAAATGGCAAGGTTGTCTGTGAGGGAAGACCGGCGGATGTGATCACGAGGGAAAATATCCGGGAAATTTATGGGATTGATGCAAAACTGGTGATGAGTGATGGAGGATACCCGATCTGTATGGAATTTGACAGAGTTATAAAAACTTTATGATTTGTTCGATTTACAACCGTAATTGACTATGATAATTTAATATTAAGGCTCTTTGGTGGGGAAAATGCGCCGGAGAGTCTTTTCTTTTGTACGATTCCCGCCATCCGAAAAAATAGATGGTTTTGATGACAGATATCTGTCCGTAAAAACAGGTTTATCTGTGAAATATATCATCTATTAATCAGAGAAGGATTGGGGGAAATATCTATGAAATCAGGAAAAAAAGTCATCCGGGTGGCATTAGCCATCCTCTGCATGGTTTCCATGCTTTTTATTTCAGAGTATCAGAAAGTAGAAGTATATGCAGCCTCAGGATATGGGTTCATTTTCTTAAGTGCATATGAAAAAACATTAAAAACAGGGGACACTTATTGTCTGTCTGTGGTTTCATCCGGCAGTAAAAAACCGACATTTACATCCAGTGATTCAAAGGTCGCATCGGTTAATACCTACGGAAAAATCACCGCAAAAAAGGCGGGAAGTGCGACGATTACGGCAAAAACAAAAAATGCGGAGGCAAGCTGTAAGGTTACTGTCACAAAGACAAAAGTTACCTTAAATAAGACCAGCCTGACACTGGAAAATGGGGAAAGTGCAGTACTTACTGCACCTCATCCACCGGACATAAGGTGACGTGGAAGTCGGCAAAGACAAGCATTGCATCGGTAAGTGAAAATGGAAAAGTAACAGCAAAGAAGCCGGGAACAACTACGGTTACTGCAAAGGTTGACGGTACATCTGTGAATTGTAAAGTGACAGTAAAAAGTCCGACAGTCCGCCTGATGCCGTCTAAAATCTCGTTATACAGACGGGAAAAGTATAAACTTAAGGTATCTTCCACATCAAAAACAACACCAGTGTGGAAAACCAACAAAAAAAGTGTGGCGACTGTGGATGAAACAGGAAAAGTAACCGCGGTCAAACATGGAACGGCAGTCATTACTGTAACCGTAGATGGAGTCAGCAAAAATTGTGAAGTGACGGTCAGATCTCCAAAGATTACATTTGAGCAGACGACAATTACACTTCATCCGGGGGAACGTGCAAGAGTAAATGCGACGGTATCTTCCGGCAATCAGCCGGCGTATTCCTGCTCTAACTCCAATGTGGTGTCGGTAGATGCAAACGGGGTTATCACTGCGAAAGCAGCAGGCAGGTCTTATGTCTACGCCAGTGAGGATGGAACAAAGGAACGCATGACGGTGTATGTGAAAGAGAAGGAATAAAAGGTGCAGGGATTGTTGTATAGACAAAAACTGGAATAGGAACAAAAGCACAAAGTCAGGCATGGCATCAGATTGTGAAAGAAAATTGCTGCTGTTCACACAATAGGTGTGAACAACAGCAGGAAACAGATGGCGGGAAGTACAAAAGATAAATGGAAGTTGCATGTTTACACCAAAAATAAAATCCGCTAAAATATAGAAAATTACAGAATGCAGATACAATTCACAACAATAGAATGTTCGCAAAGCGCAGGCTATTATTTTTATATCGGAGAAAGGCGGTAGTGAGGATGGAGGATATGACAGAAAAAGAACTGATCACGGTTTTAATTGATAAATATACAGATTTACAGCGCATCAAACGTGCAAACAATGGGGTGGAAAATCAGGAGCTGGAGTATCAGATCAAAGTGACGATTGCAAAGCTGGCATCTCTTGGAGTGTCCGTGGAGGATATTACGTTATGACAGAAAAAGAATGGCGCATGTTCAATGACATTCTTCTGGAAATCTATTATGCCGGAAGCCTGGAGACGTTTGGAGAAAGATGTTTAAACTGATCCGTATATTGATTCCATATACGCAGGGTTATTTTTTAGTGATAGATGAAGACGGCAGGTTAGACGTGGCGCATTCGGTATTTGAAAATGTGGATCCTGTCATGAAACGGAAATACTTAGATACTTATTTTGCAAAAGACTATCTGATGCAGATGTGCAATTTTACAAAATCAATGGCATACCGCGATACCGATCTTTTAACGGATGAGAAACGAAGAGCATCGGTGATTTACCGTGAGTATTTTAAACCCCAGAAATTAGATATGGGATGCGGGCTTATCATCATGAGATGGAAATTTTGCAGACATTTCTGCCTCATTTTGAAAAAAATGTTTTTGCCTATGCAAACCATTATGTTTCGGGTGCGGCTGATTATTTTGATGGCATCGAGCCGCTGCCGGAAGAATATCAGATGGTAAAAAGACGGTACAGCGGTTTCTTTGGGACGGATCTGGAGATTTTGTTAAAAGGACTTGGCGTTGAACATATCTATGCAGTTGGTCTTCTGACGGATGTCTGCGTACATTATACCTGTGCGGATGCGCATCAGCATGATTATCACATTCATGTGGTGCGCGAGGCTGCGGAGGATCCTCTCTTACGGCGCATGAGGCAGCACTTGCGGCAATCGAATATTTACAGCATGGATCGGTGATCAGTGAGAAAGAGGTGTGTGAATGATGAAGAAAAAATAATTGTGATGGTATTTGTTTTGACGATGGCGTCAAATCCGTTTGTGGGATTGGCGCCATTTTATGTTGCGATGGATAAAGGATTTTTCAAGGACTGTGGACTTGATTTTTCCATGGTGGATTTTGATGATTCGAGTGCATCCTGCTCAGCATTGTTAGCTGGAAAAGTTGATCTTGCGTATACAACTTTGGATGCAGCGATCATTGCGGAGAGCCAGTATGAAGAAGATATGTTAGATGTAACGGCAATCGTGGACGAGTCTGCCGGAGCGGATGGAATCCTTGTCAAAAATGATATTAACAGTATTGCAGATCTGAAGGGAAAGAAAGTCGGCGTGTCTATCAACCAGACGTCACATTATCTGCTGATGCAGGCACTTGAGACAGCAGGACTTACGGATGCGGATGTAGATCTTGTTAATATGACATCTTCGGATGCAGGAGTATCTTTTATCAGCGGTGATCTGGATGCGGCTGTCACATGGGAACCATATCTTAGCAACGCGGTAGAGCAGGGAGTTGGAAAACTCATTTTTTCCAGTAAAGATGCCCCGGTTTCTATTTTGATAAAGGAATTATTGAGAAGCCAGTGGAACCGTCACAATTACTGGCAGAAGAATAATAGCAGGATCCGGCTGCTTTTAACGGATATTGTCGTATGATTTTTCCTGTGATAGAATTGGGGAAAATACGAGTTGGAATGAGCAGATATGGAAAACACATTAAAAGAAACAGAATGGCTGACCATCAATAAAGTGTTGCTGGAAATGTATGATATTACCAATATTGATCAATTTACGGAACGGGTGTTAAAAACTTACCGTATGTTGATCCCATATACGAAAGGATATTTCATTGTTTTTAATGAAGCAGGCGGCATTGAAAGCGAAAAATCGTCCTTTATTGAGATGGAGCCGGGAGTCTATGAAGAATATCTGGATTCTTATTATGAAAAAGACTACATGAAATATACATTTGAATTGTCTGAGCATACGATCACTTACCGTGATACCGATATTATGGAGGAGTCACTGCGGCAGAAAACAGAGTTTTATCAGGGATTTTTAAAACCGAATCATATCCCGTTTGGCGCGGGGATACTGCTTCGCAGATATGGAAAACCGATTGGTATTGTTAATTTTTTCCGAAGTGAACTTCTTGGGGATTTTTCGGACAAAGATATGTTTATCTTAGAAGTGCTAAAGGGGCACCTTTCCCATAAACTGGCAGGACTACTCAATGGAACAAAGCAGGCGGCAGGCAACAGGAATAAGATGCTTGCACATCTTGCGGCAGAATTTGAACTGTCAGAGCGGGAAAAAGAAGCACTGACCTGTATGGACGGGGGAATGACAAATGCCCAGATCGCAGAGAATATGGGAATCAGTCTTTCTACGGTAAAAAACATGTTTACCATATTTTTGAAAAAGTAGGGGTAGACACCAGAGCGCAGCTTCGTAATGTTTTAGAGACATATAACCCTACAAAGTTCTAAAAAAGTTCTAATTATACAGAAAAAAATGCATACAAAGTTCAATTGTCACATTATTTTTCCGATGCTACAATCAGTGCATAAGAAAACAGAAAGAGGAAATGCAAAGGTGCATAAAAAGCAGCCTTTGCGTTTCCTCTTTTTTTGTACCCAAAATAAGCGTTTGATCAGCAGATTCAAAGAAAGGTGGAAATTATTATGAAGAAAATCTGGAGCAAGACATTAAGACCGGGAGAAAAATGGTCAGGAAATATTGGACGTGGAAAATATATTCATTTCAAGGCGCTCGGCGATGACGCAAATGTTTCCATGTTGATGTACAACATGTTAGATACTTCGGAGCGCTATAACATGCCGGATACGTTAAAAGCACAGTTTATTTCCTCCCTGACAAAAGGAAATGTGCTGATGAGCGATAACGGACGTGTGTTGGCCAGTATCGTGGAGGACAGCCTTGGATGGCATGATACGATCTCAGGATATACGACAAGGCTTCTTACCGATGAAAAATACGGAAAGACAACTTACCAGGAGATGAGAAATGACTGGTACCGCTGCGGTGAGGAGAACTTCAAAATGGAGCTGGTGCGCAACAATATGAGCGCGAGAGATTTAGTCCCGTGCGTGAACCTTTTCTCAAAAGTTTACATTGAGGAAGATGGCAGCATGCATTTTGAGGAAGGCCACTGTAAAGAGGGAGCAACCGTAACACTCCGCACGGAAATGGATATGATCTTTATCGTATCAAATACACCAAACCCGTTAGATCCGGCAAAAGAATTTCCTTCGGTTCCGGTTTCCATCGAAGTATATGATGCACCGGAAGTTGATCTGACCGATGAATGTGTCAACTATCGCCCGGAGAACTACAGAGCATTTGAAAATACATGGGAATATTACAACCTGCTGGGACGTTAAAAGGCAGAACGGAGCCAAATCAGTAAACAATCAGGCAGAGAAAATTGTTGTAGAAAACGGAGGTTAAGAGATATGTACGGATTTATAGAGAAAACAAGTGATTTAAAAGAAGAAAATGCAATTTATAACGAAGTCGTGGAAGCCGGGAAAGGCTGGATGCATGAACTGCTTCCGGGACAGTCCTTAAGAATTGTAGACATGGAAGGAAATCAGGCAGTCGATACCACATTTTATGACATGACCAACCCGGAGGATCATTATGGCGCAATTCCAACGATCGTAATGCAGAAGAATATTTATCTGACAACAGGTACGATCCTAAGAACTGAGTCAGGAAAGCCGTTGTTAGAGATCACGGCAGATCTAACCGGACGTCATGACACGATCGGCGGTGCATGTTCCGAACAGAGCAATACCGTAAGATATGCAAGAGAAAAAATTTACATGCACAATTGCAGAGACAGCTTCATGTTACAGCTTGCAGATGATACGCATGGTTTCATGAAACGTGACCTTGCCCCAAACATTAACTTTTTCATGAATGTTCCGGTGTCAAAGGATGGCGGTTCAAAATTCGATGATGGTGTTTCTGCACCGGGCAAATATGTGGAGATGAAGGCGTTAGAACATACGATGGTGTTAGTCAGCAACTGTCCGCAGCTCAACAATCCATGTAATGCATACAACCCGACCTCGATCAGGATGCTGATCTGGGACGCAGAGTAAAAAATGTGAAAAAAGTTTGGAGGATTCCCTATGTTTGATAAAGTACTGATAGCAAATCGTGGAGCAATCGCAGTTCGAATTGAACGTACCTTAAAGAAAATGGGAATCGGCAGTGTTGCTGTATATTCGAAGGCGGATCAGGATAGTTTACATGTGGAACGTGCAGACGAGGCAGTATACATTGGCGATGGTACGGCAAAAGAGACATACCTTGATACAAAAAAGATCATAAAGCTGCACTGGATACTGGTGCAAAAGCCATCCATCCGGGATACGGATTTTTGAGTGAGAATACAGATTTTGCAAAAGAATGTGAGGAAAACGGCATTAAGTTTATAGGTCCGGATTCTGAACAGATCAAATTGTTTGGATTAAAACATTCCGCAAGAGCACTTGCTGCTAAAGCAGACGTTCCATTACTTCCTGGAACCGGACTTTTATCCGGTGTTGAGGAAGCAGTTACAGAGGCTGAAAAATCGGATATCCGGTTATTTTAAAGAGTACAGCAGGCGGCGGTGGAATCGGAATGAGGATCTGTAACTCCACCGAAGAATTAAGGCAGGCATATGATGCAGTTTGTCATCTCGCAGCAGCAAACTTTAATGATGCAGGCGTATTTCTTGAAAAATATGTAACACGTTCCCGCCATGTGGAAGTGCAGATCTTTGGTAATGAATATGGTGAGACAACAGCATTGGCAGAAAGAGACTGCTCGGTACAGAGAAGAAACCAGAAAGTTGTTGAGGAGAGTCCGGCACCGAATCTTTCGGATGAAGTCAGGGAAAAAATGTATGCGGCAGCAGAACGGCTTGCAAAGGAAGCTTCCTACAGAAGTGCCGGAACGGTTGAATTTTTATATGATGATCAGACGGAAGGATTTTATTTCCTTGAGGTAAATACAAGACTTCAGGTAGAACATGGTATCACAGAGGAGGTACTTGGGATCGACCTTGTGGAGTGGATGGTCAAAGAGGCTGCCGGTGAATTAAAAAATATAAAATCGCTGGTACATAAACCACAGGGACATGCGATCGAGGTTCGTGTCTATGCTGAGGACTGTATTAATGGATTCCGTCCCGGTACAGGAAAAATTGATGCAGTTACATTTTCACCGGAAGCGCGTGTGGAGACCTGGATTCAGAAAGGCGTGGAGGTGACATCCCTTTATGATCCGATGCTTGCGAAACTGATTGTACATGGCACTGACCGTGCTGATGCGATTGCAAAGATGGAACGTGTGCTGAAGGATTCAAGAGTATACGGAATCACTTCTAATATGCAGTATTTAGCAGCACTGTTAAAAACAGAAACCTATCAGACCGGTGCATTATTTACCGGAATGTTAAAAGATTTTATGCCACAGGAGCATGCAATCGAAGTACTTGACGGCGGAGTACAGACAACGGTTCAGGATTATCCGGGCATGATCGGTTACTGGTTTGTCGGAGTTCCACCTTGTGGCCCAATGGATGCTTATAACTTCCGAATTGGAAACAGCATTCTTGGCAATGATGAGAGTGCACCGGGATTAGAGCTGACATTAAGAGGCGGCAGTTACCGTTTCCGTACAACCGTAAGTTTCTGTATCACAGGTGCAGATATGAAGGCAACCTTAGATGGAGTGGAGATCCCGATGTATCAGGTGGTACATGCATCCGCCATGCAGGTGTTGAAATTTACAGACTGTAAAGTCGGAATGAGAACCTATCTCTTAGTGGCAGGCGGATTTGATATGCCAAAGATCATGAGCAGCAGTTCTACCTTTATTGATGGAAAATTCGGCGGACACAACGGACGTACCTTACGCACCGGAGATGTGCTTCGTTTACAGGAAAAATGTGTGATCGATTCGATCGATTCCATGCCGGAAAAATATCGTCCAAAACTGACGAATGAGTGGACGATCGGTGTGATCCCGGGACCACAGCCGACACCGGAATATTTGAAACCGGAATACTTAAAGACCTTAACAGAATCTGAGTATGAGGTAAACTTTAACAGCGCGAGAACCGGTATCCGTTTAAATGGTCCGATCCCGCAGTGGGTACGGGAGGATGGCGGCGAGGCAGGACTTCATCCGTCAAACATTCACGACAATGCCTATGCGGTAGGTACCTGGATCTGACCGGTGACCAGTCCATTTTACTTGGACCGGATGGTCCGAGCCTTGGCGGATTCGTATGTTCCGTGACAACGGCAAAAGGCGAGATGTGGAAATTAGGACAGCTTCATCCGGGCGATAAAGTTCACTTCAGGCTTCTTGATTTAGATCAGGCAAAGGAAATCCGGGAAGCGGAGGAAGCAAATCTTCGTCATGAATATCAAGAAGTTGTACTGCCGGAGCAAAAAGATCTTGATTATCATTACGCAATCCTCGCAGAGGAAACGGCAGCGGGAACAAAGATCGTTGCAAGACTTGATGGTGAAGATAATATTCTGGTGGAATACGGAGAGATGGAACTAGATATTGCGATCCGTTTCCGGGTTCACGTTCTCATGCAGGAGTTAAAGAAAAAAGATCTGCCGGTCATTGACCTGACACCGGGCATCCGTTCCTTACAGATACATTTGATATCAAAAGATTTCCCTTAAGGAAATGCTTGCAGCGGTACTTGAAACCAACCGCACATTACCGGAACTTTCCGATGTAACGGTTCCGTCAAGAATCATCTGGCTTCCGTTATCCTGGGATGATCCGCAGACACAGCTTGCAGCGAAGCGTTATCAGCAGACGGTAAGACCAAACGCACCATGGTGTCCGAGCAACCCGGAATTTATCCGCAGGATCAACGGCTTAGACAGCATAGAGGATGTAAAGAAGATTGTATTTGATGCGGATTATCTGGTACTTGGACTTGGCGATGTTTATCTTGGAGCTCCGGTTGCAACACCCGTTGATCCGAGACACCGTATGGTAACAACCAAATACAACCCGGCAAGACCATGGACACCGGAAAATGCAGTTGGAATCGGCGGCGCATACCTGTGTGTATATGGTATGGAGGGTCCTGGCGGTTATCAGTTTGTCGGACGTACCATTCAGATGTGGAATCCGTTAAAAGAGACAGAATATTTCAAACATGGAAAACCATGGCTGTTGGATTTCTTTGATCAGATCCGTTTCTATCCGGTCAGCGCAGAGGAAATCTTAAAAGACAGAGAAGATTTTCTTCGTGGCAGGTTCAAGATTAAGATAGAAGAGACAAGCTTCAACCTTGGAAAATATGAGCAGTTCTTAAAGGAACATGAAGATACGATCCGGGTATTTAAAGATCATCAGGAAGCATCTTTTGAGGCAGAGCGGAAGATGTGGAAAGAAAAAGGACTCGATGAGTTTGATTCCGAGACACAGGATGCACCGGCAATCGTGGAAGAAACCGTACCGGACGGCTGTGAGGCAGCAAGAACCAATATTCCGGGAAGTGTATGGAAGGTATTAGTCGAGGACGGACAGAAGGTCAGAGAGGGGGACACTCTTGTGATCTTAGAGAGCATGAAAATGGAATTCCCGGTTACGGCAGAGTACAGCGGAACCATTGAAAAAGTATATTTAAAACCGGGCGAACAGGTAAATTCCGGACAGCTTGCGGCAAGTATCCGCGTGTAAAAGGAGAGTGATAAATATGAAATATTTCCCCAAAAAACTGACAATGACATGGATCAGAAACAGTTATAAAGAAGGATCACTTACTCCGGAGGAGCTTGCCGGCGAGATCGTGCGCCGGGCAGAAAAGTACAGGGATTATAATATCTGGATCGTTGCACCGGATCTGAAACGGATGATGGATTATATCGAAAAGCTTCCAAAAGATATGGAATCGCTTCCATTATGGGGTATCCCGTTTGCAGTCAAGGACAACATTGATGTGGCGGGATCTCCTACGACAGCAGCATGTCCGGATTATGCATATGATCCAGAAGAAGATGCAGCGGTTGTAAAAAAACTGATCGGGGCAGGCGCATTTCCGGTTGGGAAAACCAACTTAGACCAGTTTGCAACAGGTCTTGTCGGAACGAGAAGCCCTTATGGAGAAGTAAAAAACGCACTTGATCCAGAGCTGATCAGCGGTGGATCAAGTTCCGGTTCCGCAGTCTCTGTGGCACTTGGAATGGCAGCGTTCTCACTGGGAACAGATACCGCAGGTTCCGGCCGTGTACCGGCAGCATTAAACTGTCTGGTCGGCTACAAGCCGTCTCTCGGTGCCTGGTCGACCAAAGGAGTGGTTCCGGCATGCGCAAGCCTTGACTGTGTCACCGTGTTCGCAAACAGCCTGGAAGATGCAGAGGAAGTCAACCTTGCGGCACGCGGCGTGGATGAAGAGTGCTGCTGGTCAAGGGCGTACAAAGAGCCACTGCCAAAACTTCCGAAAAAAATCTGTCTGGCAAAAGACGGTGTGACATTTTATGGACCATATGCAGATATTTACAAAGCAAAATGGGAACAGGCGAAAAAGCGGATCGAGGATATGGGAATTACCGTGGAATATATCGATTACACGATGTTTTCAAAGGCAGCATCCATTCTTTATGACGGACCTGGGTGGCAGAGCGCTGGAAAGATCTCGGTGATTTCGTGGAGAGCCACCCGGGAAAAGTATTTCCGGTAACAGAAACAGTTTTAAGGTCAGGCGATAAACCGGAGCACACGGCAAGAAAAGTATTCGAGGCGATGCACCAATTACAGGAATACCGGATGCGGGCAAGACACATTTTAAAAGACGCCGTTCTCATCATGCCGACGGCGGGCGGTACATTTAAAAGAGATGATGTCAGAAAAGATCCGATTTCCACAAACAGTCAGATGGGACTTTATACAAATCACTGTAACCTGCTTGATATGTGCGCCATAGCAGTGCCGGAAAATACGGCAGATACAAGCATTCCGTTTGGAATCACTATTTTCTCATTATCCGATCAGGAGGGCGAGATCCTTGGTACAGCGGAACAGTTTTTACAGACACAGAGCATTCCGTTTGCGGTATGCGGACTGCATAAAAAAGGATTTCCATTGGAAAGCCAGCTGACAGAGCTTGGGGCTTCCTATCGGGAAAGTGTAAACACCGCACCACATTACAGGCTGTACCGTCTGGATACGGTACCGGAAAAACCGGGGATGGTGTATGACGATAAAAAGGCGCTGCGATCGCAGTTGATATCTATGAACTGCCGGTTGTGAGTGTCGGAGCATTTTTAGGTGAGATCAGGAAACCACTCTGTATCGGGAATGTGGAATTATCCGATGGCAGGATCGTTAAAGGTTTTCTTTGTGAGGAATACGGGCTGGCAAACGCAAAGGAGATCACTGATATCGGGAAGTACGAAGTGTAACAATAAAGACGTAATAACAAACATGTAATGATAAAAGGCATAAATAAGGAATGAAATAGTTAATGAACAATAAGCAGGAAGAAATGGAGGAAACAAACATGAAGATGATAAAAGCGATTGTCAGACCGGAAAAATCAGAGGATGTGCTCGATGCACTGCTTGCAGGCGGTTTTGCAGCAGCAACCAAAATGAGCGTGCTTGGACGTGGAAAACAGAAAGGTTTAAAAGTAGGTGACACCTATTATGATGAAATCCCCAAAGAACTGATCATGCTTGTTGTGGAAGATGGGGACGTGGATAAGGTGCTGAAAGTAATTGTTGAGAACGCGAGAGTGGATAAAAACGGAACCTACGGAGATGGAAAATTTTTGTCAGCGATGTGGAGCGTGCAATCACGATCAGCAGTGGAAAAGACGAGTTATAGGACGGAGGTGCCGCGATGAAAGAGGTAATGATTATATTAAGACCGAAAATGTATTTTCCGACAAAAGATGCCTTAGACCAGGCGGGATTTCATTCTATGACGATCCGTGAGATCATCGGGCGGGGAAAATGTCCGGTACATTACGATTATGATGAGGGCGCACCGGTAAAACACAGACTGGTCGCAAAAAGAATGATCGATATGTTTGTCAGGGATGAAGATTTACAGAAACTGATCGACACGGTTGTGGAGGTTAATAAGACGAATCATGCCGGAGACGGAAAAATTTTTGTACTTCCGGTTAATGATGCGATCCGCGTAAGAACCGGAGAAAAAGGAATCGAAGCGATCATGTAAGCGCAGTAAGAGGAAGAGGAGGACAACCATATGAAAAAAATTAAGAGAAGTATCAGTATTCTGCTCATTGCAATGATGCACTTGCCATGTTAGGAGGATGTGGAAATAACAGCACATCAGGAAACAGTACAGCAAATGGTGATAGTGCAAAAGCGACGGAAAAGACCGCAGATGCAGGAGAGGCAAAAGGAACAGAGAGCAATCCGTTCATCCTTGGTGTCAGTCCGATGTCCGGCTGGTATGCATGGTATGGCGTGAAGGACACTGGTATTTTTGAACAGAATGGTGTCTATGTTGACCTCCAGTTTTTCCCGGTATACAGTGATTCGCTGACCGCATTTTATTCCGGACAGGTGGATGGTATCTGTATCGCAGCTTCCGATGCGGTAGCGCCGGTCAATGAGGGTGTGGATTTTAAAGTTGTTTTAGTCAATGATAACTCCTACGGTGCAGATGGTATCGTGGTACAGGATGGAATTAACAGTATTGAAGATTTAAAGGGTAAGACAGTTGCAACTGAGGTTGGTACCTTAGAGCATATGTTTTTGCTGAAAATATTAGAAGAAAACAATATGACGGTCGATGATGTCAACTTTGTCAATATGACGATCAACGATGCAGGCCCGGCATTCATTGCGGGAAGTATCGATGCAGCAGTGCTCTGGGAGCCGACACTTTCCACAGCGATAGGTGCAGGTGGAAAACTTTTGTACAGCACAAAGGAAGAGCCTGGTTTGATCCCGGATACACTTGCGGTCAGACAGGAAGTGCTGGATTCAAGTTCCGATGCGGTACAGAAAATCGTCGATTCCTGGTTTGATGGTGTTGAAAAATTAAATGCAAGAGATGATGATTTCATTCAGGCAATCAGCGACGGTGCAGAACTTACCAGAGATGATTATATGACCATGTTAGACGGTGTTACTATTTTTGATAAGGCAAAGAATGAAGAAACTTTTAAAGACGGAGAGGATTATACTATCTTTCTTATACGTTACAGAAATCGGCGGAGTTCCTGTTATCAACCAAGATGATCAATGAGATCCCGGATGATTTAAGCTCTATTTTGGATGATACCTACATTAAGGGGGCAGAATAATGATTCGAATTAAGATAAGAAAGGAAATCGACAGAAAAAAATATCTATTGTTTGCAATACTTTCATTTGTCATTGTACTTGCTGCGTGGCTGATTGCAAGTGAAAGTGGTGCGGTCAAGGAAATTTTTCTTCCGAAACCACAAAATGTGGTGAACTACTATATAGAGTCCATCAAGGATGGAAGCCTGCTTCAGAACACAGGCATCAGTATTTACCGTATCACTCTTGGTTTTGTATATGCGGTTCTTTTAGGTGTTCCGATCGGTATTTTAGTTGGAACATTCAAAAAGGCAGAAGCATTTATCCGCCACTGTGTGAGTTTGTCCGTTATATGCCGGTTCCGGCATTTGTACCTCTTATCATGGTATGGGTGGGAATCGAAGAAAGTGCGAAGATCACGGTCATTTTTATCGGTACATTTTTCCAGCTTGTATTAATGGTTGCGGATGATGCGCTTGCGGTACCGGATGATCTGATCAATGCCGGTTATACATTAGGTTCGAACACACCGAAAACGATCTTTAAGATCTTAATTCCGGCAATGATGCCAAGACTGATGGAAACACTGCGTATGATGATCGGATGGGCATGGACCTATTTGGTCAGCGCCGAACTGGTAGCTGCAAATACAGGACTTGGGTACACAATCTTAAAATCGCAGCGTTTCTTAAAGACGGACGCTATTTTTGCCAACATTATTTTGATCGGTCTGCTAGGACTGATTACGGACCGCATTTTTGCATTTTTAAATAAAAAACTGTTTCCGTGGGCGGCTGCGTAAACCGTTAGAAAGGTAAGGTTTTAGCATATGGGATTTTTTAAGAAAAAAAAGAATATACTTCCGCCTGCGGAAGATCATATAGAGGCAAATCTTGCAAACAGTACCGTTTATGTCAGAGATCTGCAGAAAATATATCCATCTGCCAAGGGCGATGTCCAGGCGATGAAAGATGTGAATATCAATGTTATGGAAAATGAATTTGTGTCGATCGTAGGCCCGTCCGGCTGTGGTAAATCTACACTTTTGCGTATGATCGGCGGTCTTGATACGGCAACATCAGGAAAGATCGTCATTCAGGATCGTGACATCATAGGACCTGGAGCGGATCGTGGAATGGTATTCCAGTCATATACGCTTTTTCCGTGGATGACAGTCGGAGATAACATTAAATTCGGATTAAAATTACGGAAACTGCCTGCTGACCAGCAGGAAGAGATTTTAAATAAATATTTAAAGATTATTAAACTGGAAAAATTCCGTGACAGCTATCCAAGGGAGCTTTCCGGTGGTATGAAACAGAGGGTTGCAATCGCAAGAGCACTTGCAAACAGTCCGGAGGTACTGCTTATGGATGAGCCGTTTTCTGCTTTAGATCCTCAGACAAAAGCGGATATGCAGCTTCTGATGCGCCAGATCTGGCAGGAGGAAAAGCCGACTGTTATTTTTGTCACACACGATATAGAGGAGGCAGTCTTTTTATCCAGCAAAATTTATGTGCTGACACAGAGACCGGGAACCGTAAAGGCAGAGGTTCCGGTATTGCTGCCGTATGATCGTGATCTGTCACTTAAAGATACGGATGAGTTCATTGAACTCCGCAGGAAGGTGAATCAATTAATTGAACATGAAAGCTTATCTTAGTATAACGCAGGATTTTCTTGTCAATTTTACGGAGTGGTTTTATAATGTGCTAATAAGAATCAGCATAATATTCCGAAAATGGAGAGAACGATGGCAGGAAAATTATATTTATGTGCAACACCGATCGGCAATCTTGAGGATATCACCTGCCGGGTGCTTCGCACATTAAAGGAAGTGGATCTGATCGCAGCGGAAGATACCAGAAATTCCATTAAGCTGTTGAATCATTTTGAGATCAAACGCCGATGACGAGTTATCATGAATACAATAAGATAGAAAAAGCATATCAGCTTGCAGATAAGCTGCGGGAAGGAAAAAACATTGCGCTGATCACGGATGCGGGTACGCCGGGAATTTCGGATCCGGGCGAAGATTTAGTGCGCATCTGTTATGAGGAAGGGATCGAAGTGACTTCCCTGCCGGGAGCGGCGGCATGTATTACGGCGCTTACCATGTCCGGGCTTCCGACAAGACGTTTCGCATTTGAGGCGTTTTTACCGCGGGATAAAAAAGAGCGTGCCGCTATTTTACAGGAATTAAAGGACGAAACGCGCACGATCATCATTTATGAGGCGCCGCATCATCTGGTCAAAACATTAGAAGAACTGTATGATACGCTCGGAGACCGCAGATCTCTATCTGCCGGGAACTCACAAAACGCTATGAGGAAAAGATGCGTACGACGTTGTCGGACAGCCTTGTCTATTATGGTGAAAATGAGCGCGCGGAGAGTATGTGCTCGTGATTCATGGAAAAACCTTCGAGGAACTTGCCGAGGAGGCAAGAAAGTCCTGGGAGGATATGTCGTTAGAGGAACATATGCAGGTATATGAAAGCCAGGGGACACCGCGCAAAGAGGCGATGAAACTGGTGGCAAAAGACCGCGGCATGAGCAAACGGGATGTATATCAGGCACTGCTGAAGGAAGAGTAGATTCGTCACTTCTGGTAAAAATCTTTCAGATAATCCTTTACGATTTGAAACGGTGCCGGGCCGATCGAAAGCACTGCCTGATGAAATGAGATTTCATTATAATCACTGCCAAAGATTTCCTTTGCATAGTCCTTTAATTCCAGAAACTGCAGATAACCCACATAATAACGGAGATAATTTGCCGGTTCTGATATGATATAGCGGTAAATCTCTGCAATGGTGTCCGGATCGCTGATCCCGTAATCGTTCCAGAATTTTATCGTATCGGCAAGCGACCAGCCGTCATAATGGATGCCGATATCGGTCGAGGCATAAAGGCTTAAAAGGGCAGACTGGTTTAAGGCGAGAAGCGTTGCGGCATCCTCCTCAGCCCGGCATAATGATAGGACATCATCTCCACATAGGTCGCCCAGCCTTCCACATATCCCGGATAGTTTAAAATACTGCGTATCGCCGGCAGTCCGGACTGATAGGACATGATCGTCTGATACAGGTGGCCGGGAAAACCCTCATGGCCGAGCGTTGTGAAATACCGCATGGTGGATGCATCCGTTTTTGCATTGATATAGATTGAATTGGCATTGTAATCATCAATTGGTGCAGTGATATAATAAGCCGGTGCAAGATAATCTTCCATACATTCCTCAATAGGACTGACGGTGTAAGAGACATCCGGAGCCTTTGGAAAATCTGCCTGCATCTGTTCTTTCAACTGTTCTAAAACAGAGGCGGGTTCTGCATAGGAAAGAGAAGCTTTCTGTGCATCTTTCCAGAGAGAGGGATTTGAATCCGTCAGGGCGGCCGCTTCACTTAGATCAGAAAGTCTTTTCTGACCGATCATAGTCTGTATATCCGCAATCGAATCCGCACAGCCGGTATTTTCGTAGACGAGATATTCGTAATAATCTCTGCCGTGTTTCAGATAACAGAGCCCTTTTTCATTTTTTCCGCTGCCAAGCAGACTGGTTAAGGAAGATGCCAGAGAAGTATAGGCAGGAAAAATCACTTCTTTTACAATCTTTTCATTTTGTTTTTTATAGGCGGTCTTCTGTTCATCTGACAGATCCTTAAAAGCATCCACTTTTTTATTGAAAGTTAAGATCAGATAATGATCGTCCCCATCGTCTGCAAAACGGGAACACTGTTCGATCACACTTTTACAGATGGCATCGGACATAAAGAACCCGGCGGCAGCTTTTTGTTTTTCAAAAGCGATGATCTGGTCAAAATAGGAACCGGTCAGGGGCAGCAGTTTCAGGTAAGTTTTGATGTCATCTTCGGAGGAAAAACGATACTCTTCATAAAGTACTGGAAGCTGTGCCTGAGTGCCGGAGGAAGGGTTTAAGTATTCTTCATAAAGTGAAAAATCAGTCCCCTTTTGCTCCATGGCAAGGTAATCCGACAAAATATCGTAAGTCAGCTGCCGGGTTTTGGAAAGTTTTTCGCGGTCAAAACGTTTTAGGGCGCAGTCGTGTTTTCCAGGGCTGCACGGTTTTCATTTGATGCCTGACTGGAAATACTGCCAAGTGAAATTGGAACTTCTGTGATTCCGTAAGATTCCGGGGAGGAGAGGGAAAAATGAAGGTTTATGGTATTCTGGGCAGCCTCCGAGCGGAAAAGCTGCAATAAAAACTCGTCAAAGGCATTCGCGGATGAGCTGTCTGTGCGTTGATTGTCATTATCAGTGGATTCAGAAGAAACGGAATCTGCCTGATCCGGTTCATATCCGGAAGAGATACGGGCAGACTGATCCGGAGCATGCCTGGAGAAAGCGCATCCGTCTGAGAAAACTGTGGGGAAAACGACCAGCAAAATGAGAAAAAGTGTGGATATCCGGCTTAAGCGTGGAAATTTGTGAAAAATATCAGAAAACCATATCAAGATAAAATACCTCAGTTCAAAAATCCAGGTGTTAGTGATATATATGTTGACATTTAGAAAAAATAACTGAAAAAGTTCTATATGAATAATGGTACATATATGGCGATATATAGAAATAAAATAAAAGAAAAACCGGAGAGGTACATATGAATTATCTCTGGGCATTTATGATCTTGACAGGCGTTGTATTTGCCGCATTTCACGGCACACTTCCGGCGGTTACGCAGGCAGCGCTTGACTCGGCAAAAGAGGCGGTAACACTCTGTATTACCATGATGGGAGTGATGTCTTTCTGGGTTGGACTGATGAAAATCGCTGAAAAAACAGGTATCATTGCAGGATTGTCAAGGCGTCTTGCGCCGGTGCTGCATTTTCTGTTCCCGGATATTCCAAAAGATCATCCGGCAAATAAATATATTGCCACCAATATGATTGCAAATATATTCGGACTGGGATGGGCAGCAACACCAGCCGGATTAAAAGCGATGGAGGCGCTGGCGGAATTAGAAAAAGAGCGTGGAAAGAAAGCATTTTCAGATGGCACAGTAAAAAAAGGGGAGCGGACCGCCAGCAACGAGATGTGTGATTTTTGATCATCAATATTTCATCCCTTCAGATCATACCGGTAAACATTATTGCCTGCCGCAGCCAGTATGGAAGTGTGAATCCGGCGCAGATCGTCGGTCCGGCACTGATCGCAACGACATGCAGTACACTGACTGCGATTATTTTTTGTAAAATCAGACAAAATATTTACAAAATCTGACAAATAATTCGTTGTACTATTTGATAAAAGATATTATAATGAGAATAGATTTATGTGTAAGACAAATCCTCAGAGAAAGTGAGGGATACCAATGAAAAAAATAAGATCTTGATTGTAGATGATAATAAGCTCAACAGGCAGTCCCTGGCTGATATTTTCCGTAAAGCTTATCAGATCGTAGAGTCAGAAGACGGGAAAAAGGCACTGGAGTATCTGAAAAAGGATAAAGGCTTTTCGGTAGCGGCAATTATACTGGATCTTATTATGCCTGTAATGGATGGATTTGCTTTTCTGGAGGAATTCAAAAAACACAGTGAATATAAGTATATTCCGATCGTCATTGCGACAACGGAAGACAATGTAGAAAATGAAAAACGCTGTCTGGAGTATGGGGTATGGGATTTTATACCGAAGTCATTCCACCGGGAGATCATCTGGTTTCGTGTCATGAATGCCATCAAAAGGAGCAAACAGCACTTTTTAGAGTATGATTCCCTGACAGGAATTTATAACCGTCAGATGTTTTACCAGAAGACGAGGGAGATGCTAGATGACAGTAAGGATGAGACATTTGCATTTATCCGGCTGGATATTGACCGGTTTAAAATGATCAATTCTTTCTATGGTGCGGCAGAAGGAGACCGTCTGTTAAGATGTATGGCGCACAATATCTGCGGTGTACTCAGTGCATATAAGACGTATACTTATGGCAGATTAAATTCCGATGTTTTTGGAATCTGTGTTGCGGTAGAAAAAGAACAGGATGCACTGCTGATCGCCCAGAAGATCCGGGAACAGGTGAAGAAAAACGGGGAGCTGCGCTGTTATCTTGAGACGTCGGCGGGATGTTATATTATCCGGGACAAGGAGATGGAGGTATCGGCAATCTATGAGCATGCTGTAATTGCAGCACAGGAATGCAAGGGACAGTATATGCATCATGAGGCACTCTACACGGAACAGATGGGAAAAGAGATGCAGCGGGAGCAGCAGATCATAAACGAAATGGATACGGCACTTGACGAAAAACAGTTTGTCGTTTATTTTCAGCCGAAGTATGAGTTAGATGGTTATACGCCGCGTGGCGCGGAAGCACTTGTACGCTGGAAAAACCGGATGGGACGATGGTTTCACCGGGAGAGTTTATACCTGTTTTCGAGAAGAACGGTTTTATTATAAAACTTGATTATTATGTGTGGGATCAGGTCTGCCAGCTTATTGCCACGGCGTTAAGAGCAGGACGTAAGCCGGATCCGATCTCTGTGAATGTTTCCCGTGTCAACCTTTATAATCCAAATTTTTTAGAGTCACTGGTCAATCTTGTGGAAAAATACCGGATACCACCGGAGTACCTGCACTTAGAACTGACGGAGAGTGTTTTTTCCGATACGGAAAATGTCATCTTAAATGCGGTGAATTATCTGCACAAGGCAGGATTTACAATTCTGATGGATGATTTTGGAAGCGGATATTCATCTTTGAACGTGTTAAAGGACATTGATCTGGATGTGCTGAAAATTGATATGAAGTTTCTTTCCAAAGGCAAAGATGATGGGCGCGGAGAAAAGATCTTAGCGGCAGTTATCCAGATGGCAAAAGCGCTGGATATGCCGGTCATTGCAGAAGGCGTTGAAGAAAAGAAACAGGTACAGATGCTAAAGAGACTTGGCTGTAATTATATTCAGGGATATTATTTCGCAAAACCGATGCCGCAGGAGGATTATGAACGGCTGGCGCGAAAATCGCATGAATAATGTGAATCGTTGATACATATAATAAACTAACAGCAGCTTCGGGAAGTGTCCTATGCAGATAATGATGTTTTTATCCGATATCATGATACCACTTCTGATTTTTTTGATTATCGGATATGGGCTGTTGTGCAGGCACAATATCTACGAAGAGTTTATCGAGGGAGCGAAAGACGGATTTGAAACAGTCATAGGGATCATGCCAACACTGATCGGACTGATGGTTGCTGTTGGAATCCTGCGTGCGTCCGGATTTCTGGAATGTTTTTCAAATGTATGTGCTATTTTCACAGAAAAGATCGGATTCCCGTCCGAACTGCTTCCACTTGCTGTTGTGAAAATGTTTTCATCTTCGGCGGCAACAGGTTTACTTTTAGATATTTATAAGGAGTATGGGACGGATTCGCTGCTTGGGCGGATGGCGTCGATCATGCTTGGAAGTACGGAGACGATTTTTTACACGATGTCTGTTTATTTCATGAGTGTAAAGATTAAAAAAAGCCGGTATACGCTTGCCGGGGCATTGGCTGCAACGGCAGCAGGAATGGCTGCGAGCGTAGTGCTGGCAGGAATGATTTGACAAAAAGAAAAAAAGGTCTATAATAATGTTATGTAAACGAACAGGGCATTTGTTCTGTTGCAATATCGCGGGATGGAGCAGTCTGGAAGCTCGTCGGGCTCATAACCCGAAGGTCACAGGTTCAAATCCTGTTCCCGCAACTAAAAACAGTAGTTTAGAGCTGCAGAAGGCAGATTGCTAGACTACTGTTTTTTGATGATAAAATTTAGCAGTATCGTGGGTGGCAAACCTTGAAAATGCATCGAAAATATACTAAAATTATGCATGTTAAAGATATATTACAAAAGGGAAGGTGAACGGTTATGCAAAAGCTGAAAGACATGAAGATAAAAAAGCGGTTAAATACCGGATTTAAAATGGTAACAGGCATTGCGACGATCGCAGCAGTGCTTGGAATTATTGCAATGCTGGTCGCGTCTGGCCGATATGAATATGCGATGACTAATTATGGATTCTCGCAGGGAGATATCGGTAAGGCAATGGTTACATTTTCAGAGACGAGAAGCGCCCTGCGTGCTGTTGTTGGATATGATGAGGAGGACATGATCGAGGCACAGGTATCGCTGCATGATCAGAAAAAGGAAGCCTTTGAAACATATCTGAAAGACATAGAAAGTACCATGGTTTTCCCACAGGCAAAAGAGGCATATAATACGTTAGTTACGGATCTGGACGGCTATTGGGATATTGATGCAGAAGTTTTAGAGCTTGCAACATCATCTTCGGATGATGGTTATTTAAAAGCACAGGAAATCGACACCGGTGAACTCTCACCACAGTATGACAAAATTTATCAGGATCTGGCAACACTGATGGATCTGAATGTACAAAAGGGTGATGCATCAAAGGCATCATTACATAATATGGAGCTCATATTTATGATCGTGATCATAGCGGTGATCGTGGTCTGTATTGTGATTTCCATCCGTATCGGAAATACGATGGCTGTAGATATAGAAAAGCCTCTGACAGCTTTGGCAGAACGTCTGAAATCATTTGCAGAAGGTGATCTTGACAGCCCGTTCCCGGAGAGCGAGGCAGATGACGAGATCAAAGAGATGATCTTAGAAGCGGAACAGATGGCGCATAATCTGAACCTGATTATTACGGATGCAGGGGAGCTGTTAGGAGAAATGGCGGCTGGTAATTATGCTGTCGGAACCAGAATCGAAGATAAATATGTCGGAAAATTTGTAGCCTTAAAAGATGCCATGAGAAAGATGAACCGTCAGATGAACAGTACGTTACAGCAGGTTGAAGATGCTTCAAAACAGGTTTCTGCTGGTTCTGAAAATCTGGCAGAATCTGCACAGGCACTGGCAGAAGGGGCAACAGACCAGGCAGGTTCCGTGGAAGAACTGACGGCAACGATCACGAACATTACGGACAATGTCAATGCCACGGCAGAAAAGCTTGAGGCATCGCACCAGAAAGCAAGCCAGTATGCAAAGCAGGCAGATAACAGCCGCGAACAGATGACGGCTTTGATGGATGCTATGGGACGGATCAATGAGACATCAACCAAAATCGAAAATATTATTTCTGATATCGAAGATATTGCAAGCCAGACGAATCTGTTATCCTTAAATGCAGCGATCGAAGCTGCCCGTGCAGGGGAAGCGGGAAAAGGATTTGCGGTTGTTGCGGACCAGATCAGGAAACTGGCAGAGCAGAGTGCGCAGTCAGCAGTTGATACCCGCCAGCTGATCGAAGGTTCCCTGCAGGAGATCGCTGAGGGGAATAAGGCGGCAGAAAGCGCTTCTGCGGCATTAGAGGAAGTAGTTGAAGGAATCAAAGAGATCGCTGAGGATTCAAAGATGTTAAGCGAACAGTCGGCAGAGCAGGCAAGAGCGATGGAACAGGCAGAATCAGGGGTAAACCAGATCTCAGAGGTGGTTCAGTCAAATTCTGCAGCAGCACAGGAATCATCTGCAACCAGTGAGGAGCTGTCTGCACAGGCAGTGTCTTTAAATGAACTGGTGGGACAGTTTGTCCTGAGAAAGGATTGATCATGTCAAATATAGAAAAGTTCTTAGAAATGGTACAGGAGTCAGATAATATTGTATTTTTTGGGGGAGCAGGTGTTTCTACCGAAAGTGGCATCCCTGACTTCAGGAGTGTGGATGGACTCTATAATCAGAAATATGATTATCCACCGGAGACGATATTAAGTCATACCTTTTATATGAGACATACAGAAGAATTTTACCGTTTTTACCGTGATAAGATGCTATGTCTTGATGCAAAACCAAATGTGACACACCAGAAACTTGCAGAGTTAGAGGCTGCGGGCAAGGCAAAAGCCGTCATCACACAGAACATTGACGGACTGCATCAGATGGCAGGAAGCAGGCGTGTTTTAGAGCTGCATGGCAGCGTGCATCGCAATTACTGTCAGAAGTGCGGAAAAGGATTTGATGCAGAATATATTTTAAAATCCGGTACAGAGATTCCGCTGTGTGATGCGTGTGGAGGTAAGATCAAACCGGATGTGGTGCTTTATGAAGAGGGATTGAACCAGCAGACCTTAGAGGATGCTGTATTTTATATCAGCCATGCAGATGTGCTTATCATTGGTGGAACTTCGCTGGCAGTATATCCGGCTGCAGGATTGATCGACTATTACCGGGGAAACAAGCTGGTGCTTATCAATAAATCTACAACACCGATGGATGGCAGAGCAGATCTTTTAATCCAGGCAGGACTTGGTGAGGTGTTTTCACAGATCCGGTAAACAGAGTAAGTACTATTTTAAACGTCTAAAAAGGAGAATGTATGCGTTTACTGATAAAACAGAGAGTGTTTTCATGGTCAGATACTTATGATGTCTATGATGAGGAGGGCAATGTACGGTATTTTGTCAGGGCAGAGGTGTTTGCACTTGGACATCAGATCCATGTCTATGATGCGGCACATGTTGAGGTTGGAATGATCCGTCAGAAGCTGTTTAATCTTCTTCCGGTCTTTGAAATTGAAACAGGTGGGATCAAAAGAGGACAGATCGAAAAACAGTTTACTCTGTTCCGGCCGAAATATGATATTGATTTTAATGGATGGCGTGTGGAGGGAGATTTCCTTGGCTGGGATTATGATGTATATTCCGGCTGCAGTTCCATTATTCATATTTCAAAACAATTACTCCACTGGGGTGATACGTATGTGATCGATTTTACCAATCCGGGCGACGAACTGCTTGGAATGATGCTTGTGATCGCAATTGATGCAGCAAATTGCTCGCAGAATAAATAGTATAGGAGAATAGAGAGGATTTATGGATAAATATGAAGTAGGTGATGTGGTGCGGTTGAAAAAGCAGCATCCGTGCGGCAGCAGTGAATGGGAGATCCTGCGCGTGGGTGCAGATTTCAGGTTGAAATGCTTAGGCTGCGGGCATCAGATCATGATCGCAAGAAAACTTGTGGAGAAAAATACCAGAGAAATCCGCAAAAAAGAAACGGATTAAGATATGTTAACTGCGAATAAAAAGTTCTTGCAATCAGTTGATTCCTATGATAAAATATATTTTCGTGATATATTATTAAATTCCTTGCTCACTCATATAAGAGCGGGCCAGAGACCAAAAGGAGGAAAATTCGCATGAATAAGTATGAATTAGCGCTTGTTGTTAGTGCAAAGATCGAAGACGATGCGAGAACAGCTACCGTAGAGAAGGCAAAAGAGTACATCACCCGTGCCGGTGGTAACGTAACAGAAGTAGAAGAGGCTGGTAAGAAGAAATTAGCATATGAGATCCAGAAGATGTCAGAAGCTTTCTATTATTTCATCCAGTTCGACGCTGCATCTACTGTTCCGGCAGAAGTTGAGCGCGATGTCCGCATCATGGACAATGTTCTTCGTTTCTTAGTAGTAAGAAAAGACGAGAAATAAGATTCTTTGAACTGACAACGGTTTGTTTGATAGAAGAGAGGAATCGTATATGAACAAAGTTATTCTTATGGGAAGATTAACCAGAGACGCAGAGATCCGTTATTCTCAGGGCGAGAGTGCTACTGCGATCGCAAGATTTTCACTTGCAGTAGATCGCCGTTTCCGCCGTGACGGAGATGATCAGAATACAGATTTTATCAACTGTGTTGCATTTGGCAGAACAGCAGAGTTTTTGGAGAGATTCGGACGTAAGGGAACAAAATTCGTTCTGGAAGGTCGTATTCAGACTGGCAGCTACACCAACAAAGACGGACAGCGTGTTTACACGACGGACGTTGTTGCTGAGAACGTAGAGTTTGCAGAAAGCAAGAATGCCAGCGGCGGTGGAGATAACTCCGGTTTTAATCCTTCCGACAGACCGTCACCGAGCAGTGCAGCAGGTGATGGCTTCATGAATATTCCGGATGGAATTGATGAAGAGTTACCATTTAACTAATGGAAATCGTGATGTGGGTTCACATAGCGGTTTACGATAACAACAGGAGGTAATTATCATGGCTTTCAATAAAGCAGCAGACAAAGATGGCGCACCAATGAAGAGACGCCCAATGCATAGAAGAAAAAAAGTTTGCGTTTTCTGTGGAAAAGATAACGTAATCGATTACAAAGATACAAACAAATTAAAGAGATACATCTCTGAGAGAGGAAAAATCCTTCCTCGTCGTATCACAGGCAACTGTGCAAAACATCAGAGAGCTCTTACAGTAGCTATCAAGAGAGCTCGTCACGTTGCATTAATGCCGTACGTATGCGAATAAATTCGCAGCGAATAAATTCGTAGCGAGTAAACTCATAGTGAATAACAATATGTGATGAATAAAACACCGTGCAGACGTTTGAAACGCTGGCACGGTGTTTTTGGTGCGCCTTGCGGCGCACGTCACTAATGGATGAAGTTCCTAATCCGCCCTGGTAGTGGGAAGGATACAGCCATAAAATTACATTAAACAAGACACAGGCTGGAATGAAAAAAGGTGAAACCCTTACATTGAAGGCTGTTGTCGCACCGGAAAAAGCAACAAATAAAGGTATCAAGTGGTCTTCATCCAATACAAAAGTTGCTGCCGTTGACAAAAACGGAAAAGTAAAAGCACTGCAAAACGGAACTGCCACGATCAAAGCGACAGCAAAAGATGGCAGTGGTGTGAGTGCTTCCTGTAAGATCACAGTAGGTTATAAGATCACTTATAAACTGGGTAAAGGAAAAAATAACGACCAGAATCCGGAATATTATTACAACCAGAAAGTAAACTTAAAGGCAGCTTCAAAGAAAGGTTATGCATTTAAAGGCTGGTATACAGACAGCAAGTACACAAAGAAAATCACAACGATCGCAAAGAACAGTAAAAAGAACATTACTGTATATGCAAAATGGGAAAAAGTCGTTGTGAAAAAGGGAGCTGTAAAGAAAGTGACAGTGACAGGAACATCAAAAACCTTAAGCAAACTTTCAAAAGGCAAGAACTATTATGTAAAAGTGCGTGCTTATAAGAAAGATTCCACAGGCGCAAAGGTTTATGGAAGTTTCAGCAGTGTGAAGAAGGTAAAGATCAGTAAGTAGCCCAAAAAGTAAATTTATAATATATGTCATGTGGTAAAAATATGATAGAAAGTGGAGAATTTTGTTTTTTGCAGGATTCTCCACTTTTTTAACTCATGATAATGGATGTCTGCAGAGAGTGTATTCTATTATTTGTCCGGTTTTTTTCTATAAAAATTCCTCTATTTTTAATATTTGCTCATGCTAACATAAATTTGTAACTGTCAAAAATATATAAAAGGAGGAGAACGGGGTTTGAAACGAAATTGGAAAGCAGGGGTATGCGCAGCTTTATGCAGTGCTATGGTTTTTACCGGGATAGGACCGGTGCTGACACCATATCTTGAAAATGCAGTTGTCTATGCAGATGAAAACGAAAATTCAGGGGTAAAAAAAGTTTTTACTGCAGATCAGCTGAAAGTGGCATGGGGAGACGCGGATTATGAACTCGCAGATGGACAGTGGAAATTGTCTTTTGCAAAACAGTATAATCAGGTGAAATGGACGTTGCCGGAGAGTATCGAAATGTCACAGGTGAATGCTGTTACATTTCAGGTGGCGGATCAGAAAGTACCGATCAGTCTGAAAGTATACAACGGTGGAGATGATGCAACAGCAGCTAATACACAGTACGGATTAAGCGGACAGACGGAGTATACGATAAATCCATCGGGGGATGGCGCTATTGATGCAGTCGGAATCATGATAACGGAAGATAAACCGGAAAATGCAACGGTAAGTCTTGTGAGCGTGACCTTTGAACTGAAAGCAGGAGCAGGCGATGCAAAACTGGGGGATAATATTATAAAAAACGGTGATTTTGCAGCGTCCGAAGCGGTGGAGTCATGGAACAGTGCAGCCGGAGAATCGGTTGTTTCAGTTGCAGCAGAGGAAGAAGAGATCGCAGATTCCGGTCTAAAAACATACGGTGTACTTACACGTAATCAGGAAACTGCCACCCCTGGGGATTGTTTTTCGCAGGATATCACGGATGCGGTTGAAAAAGGGGAAACATACAAATTCTCATTCTGGGCAAAATTGTCCGATGATTACAAAGATACTCCGGAAGAGCAGAGAAATGTGGAGTTTGCACCATTCTATGTTTCCGGTGGTGAGGCAACATATCTTGGAAGTTATTCAGCAGGTATTTTGTCAGGAGACTGTACAAAGACATTAAAAGCTGGAGAATGGACAAAATATGAGGGAACTTTCAAAATACCGAAAGCTGCAGATCAGGTGGTCATCCGTATTATAGAACAGGGAACCAACTATGGACAGGGCGATTGCGTAAAAGGGACTTACTATGTGACCGGTGTGTCCATGAATAAGATTGAAAGAGAAAAGCCATCTATTGAGAAGGACATCCCGGACTGGAAGGAAAGTGTGAAAGCTGCTTTAGGCAATGATGTAGTTGCCGGCACAGCAGTGACCGGTGATGAGATCAATGATGATACGCTGATGGAACTGGTGGAAAAACACTTTAATGCGGTTACATTTGGAAACGAATTAAAACCGGATGCATTGTTCAACTATCAGTTAGAGGATAAAGTCAACACAAAGACGATCCAATTTAAAGGACAGGATCTTGAAGTCCCGGTCGTAAATGAAGCCGGTGACAGCTTGGACTTTTCACGTGCAGATAAATTAATAAATAAAATCTGTGAGTGGAATAATGAAAATCCGGATAACAAAATCCGTATCCGTGGTCATGTCCTTGTATGGCATTCCCAGACACAGGAATGGTTTTTCCATGAAAATTATGATAAAACCAAACCTTATGTGGACAAAGAGACCATGAACCGCCGTCTTGAATGGTTTATTTCAAGTGTCTTTGACCATTACTTCGGGGAAACTGCAAATGGAAAATATGACGGATTATTTTATGGCTGGGATGTTGTAAATGAGGCTGTCATTGGAAACTCTTACCGTACAGATACCGTGAGTGCAGCGGAAAGTCTAGATGAGATCCGTCATGGAAATAATTCAAGCTGGTGGCATGTATATAAGAGCAACGAATTTATCATCAATGCCTTCAGATATGCAAACCAGTATGCACCGAAAAATGTAGAGCTTTATTACAACGATTTTGGTGAGACGGATAATACAAAATGTGAGGGTATTGTAAAACTCATCAATGATGTAAAGGCTGCCGATGGAACCAGACTGGATGCATTTGGCATGCAGGCACATTACAGTGTGGATAGTTTTTCTGCCACGCAGTTTAAAACAGTGGCTGAAAAATATGCAAAAGCTGCAGGAAAAGTACAGCTTACAGAGCTTGATTTTAAATCAAGTGCATCTTATACATCAGGTATGGCAACAAAAGAGAGCGAGTATACTAAAATTGCATATTGCCATAAACAGTTATTCGATGCGATCAAAGGCTTAAAAGCAGATGGTTCGAACGTTTCCGGATTGACCGTATGGGGGGTCATCGAGCCAAATTCATGGTTACATGAACAGTCCGGTGTTGGTGGTGGTGCAGACGGCTCTGCGCAGTGCCCATTGCTTTTTGATGGAAATTATAAAGCAAAACCTGCGTACTGGGCGTATGTAGATGCATCCAGACTCCAGCCGTCAATTCAGGATGTAGTTGCTGCAGAGAAAAAAGGTGATGCAGTGACAGGAAAGACATACAGTATCATGCAGAATGATATCACGGCTTCCTTTATTTCGATGTGGGATAAAGATGGTCTTACCGTGCAGGTTACGGTAGAAGATGCCGTAAAAGATGATAATGATGCAGTTGCTGTTTATGTGGATTCTGCAAATTCCGGAAAAGATGACATCACACCAGTGACCGTAACGGTAAAAAGAAGCGAGGCAGCAGAAGTAGAAAATGGTTATCAGGCAACCATAAAGGTACCGTTATCAGGACTTTCCGTTGCAAAAGTGATCGGAATGGATGTTGTGGTCACAAATGGGGATAAAACAGCCGCATTTAATGATTTGACAGGAAAACAGGGAACAAGCAGTAAATATTACGCGAAAGTAACGATGAAACCAGGGGTGGAGAAAGCTGCCTATGGTACAGTTACCGTAGACGGAGATAAAGATGCGGTATGGGATAATGCCGGAACCATTCCGATTACAATCAATCTCGGCTCCAATGTTTCTGCAAATGCGAAGTTACTCTGGGATAAAGACAATTTTTATGTATATGCCGAGATCAAAGATCCTGTCCTCAATAATACCAACGGTGATGCATGGGAGCAGGATTCCTTAGAAGTATTTATCGACGAAAATAATGGAAAATCCAACTCTTATGAAGACGATGACAAGCAGTACAGGATCAGTTATGCAAATGATCACTCATTTAATGGCAAAAAGTGCTTGAAGAGAATATGAAGTCTGTGGCAAAAATAACTTCTGACGGATATGTTGTTGAAGCGTCATTTAAATGGACGGATATCACACCAAAGCCGGAGATGAGATCGGACTTGAATTTCAGATCAATGATGCTGATGCAAGTGGCAAAAGATTGGTACATTGAGCTGGAACGATGAAACAGGAATGGGATGGTCTAAACCGGAAGTATTTGGTACTGTAAAACTTGGAGAAATTAAAAATGCTCCGGAGAAAGATACAGAAAAGAAACCGGAAACAGAAAAGAAAGAAGTAAAAGTTAAAAAAATCACGTTAAATAAAACAAAAGCCGGAATGAAAAAAGGTGCAACGCTTACATTAAAGGCTGTTGTTTCACCATCTGATGCAGATATTAAAGACGTTAAGTGGACATCTTCCAACAAAAAAGTTGCGACTGTTGATAAGCATGGAAAAGTAAAAGCATTGAAAAATGGTGTGACCACGATCACGGCAATGGCAAAAGATGGAAGCAGAGTAAGCGCGTCCTGTAAGATCACGGTAGGTTATAAAATTACCTATAAGTTAGGAAAAGGTAAAAACAGCAGCAAAAACCCGGAATATTATTACAATGAAAAGGTAAATTTAAAATCTGCTTCCAAAAAGGGATATGTCTTTAAGGGCTGGTATACAGACAGCAAGTATACAAAGAGAATTAAAACAATCTCAAAGAGCAGCAAAAAGAATCTTACTTTATATGCGAAATGGCAGAAAGTGACCGTAAAGAAATCTGCAATTAAGAAAATGAAAGCTGTTTCGGGAAGAAAAGCAAAAGTTACAGTCCAGAAAGTGGAAGGTGCAGCCGGATATCAGATCGTTTATTCTACGGATAAGCAATTCAAAAAGAATGTAAAGAAAGTAACAATATCAGGCACATCAAAAACACTTGGAAAATTGGCAAAAGGCAAGACATATTATGTAAAAGTACGTGCTTATAAGAAAGATTCCACAGGAGCAAAAGTTTATGGAAGTTTCAGCAGTGCAAAGAAGATAAAGATCAGTAAGTAGTTCCCAAATAAATTTAATATACCCGTCATACAGTAAAATGTGTGGCACACCGGAAAGAGGATTTTGCAACTAAGTTGTGAGGTCCTCTTTTTGCTTTGCATGATAGGTGTGTGTTTTTCCAGTACCATAAACAGGAATCGGAATTGATAAAATTTAAAATGTCAACCGGTTAACATACAAAAAGAGCAGTGTTAAAGTAAGGACAGCAATGACAATGGGGATGTTAGCAGGCTGCGGAAGCAACAACAGCACAGGTACAGCAAATGCAGGCAGCAATAGCGCAGAGAGCAAAAGTGATGCCGGCGAGAGCACAGATGCAGCAGGAACAGAGAGTGCCGGAAACACTGATACATCAGATCTGGCAGGAACACAGATCACCATGTTGAACAGTAAAGGTGAGATCCAGACAGCACTTGAAGATATGGCAGAGGCGTTTAAAGAAGATACAGGAATCGAGCTTGAGGTTCAGGCATGTGGAACCGGTGAGTCTCCGTATACAAGAGTTACAAGCGCATACAACTCAGGAACAGCACCGACGATGGCGATCTTAGATACCACAGACGTTGTTGCACTTGCTTCCCAGTATGCAGTTGATCTCTCCGATGAAGAGTGGGTGACGCTTCCGACAGTGATGAGTATGGATTCCTTCCATATGTTTTAGGAAATGATACTTCTGATTTTGCAAACAACGGTATTCAGGCAAGCGCAAGTAAACAGTTAATGATCGATGCAGAGCAGTCCACACCGGAGCAGCAGGAGGCGGCAAAGGCATTTGTCAACTGGCTGGTATACTCTGACAACGGACAGAAAATGTTAGTGGAAGATGCAGCAGTGATCCCGGCATACAAAAACAATACTTATGAAGCATTAGATCCGCTTGGAAAAGACATTCAGGCAAAAATGTCAGCAGGTAACACTTATTCATCCAGCTTTATCGCACCGTCTGATCACTGGAGCGTACTTGGAGCTTCCATGCAGAAATACCTTGGCGGACAGTGCACAAGAGATGATCTTGCAGCAGACATCGACAACTACTGGACATCACAGAACTAATCGTATCTAAAGTATAAAAACAAAAAATATCTGAGCGTGACCGTACGGATCACAGCCATATATCATCCCTGCGGGAACGCCATCTGGAAAAAAGCACGGTGGCAGTTCCGCGGGGGATATCAGAAAGGAATTAGGGTTATGGGTAGAAAAACGGGAGAAAAAATTAAAAATCTATGTATCTTTGCACTGCTGGGATGTCTGATTTTCTGCGCAGTTGTCATACTGCCTTTCCTGTATGGTTTTTACCTGACACTGACCGATTGGGATGGAGTCAGCAAAGTAAAAAATATTGTCGGCGTGCAGAATTATATTTCCGTATTTAAAGATACGGCATTCTGGTCCTCTATGGGACTCACTTTAAAATATGTACTTTTATCGGTAATCTTAGTCAATGCAGTGGCATTCCTTTTAGCATATGCACTGACAAACGGAATCAAAGGTCAGAAATTTTTCCGTGCCGGTTTCACAGGGCTGTCCACAGATGTGCTTGAGGCAGCCAGCATAGATGGGGCAACAGGTTTCCAGAAAATGAAGAGCATTATCTTACCGCTGATGGTGCCGTCGTTTGTTATCTGTCTGTTCCTTACCTTATCGAGAGCATTCATGTTTACGATGTAAACCTTACATTGACAGGCGGTGAGCCTTACGGTTCCACCAGACTGGTTGCGATGCATGTCTATGAAAAGGCATTCACATCCAGAAATTATGGCGTAGGCCAGGCTGAAGCACTGATCTTATTTATCATTGTTGCATGCATCAGCGGTGCACAGATCTATATCGGAAAGAAGAAGGAGGTAGAGGCATAATGAGCAGAGGTTCAAAAGTTGGCGGGACAAAACGCCGTGTATTGGATGTTGTTGGCTTTACAGCGATCATTGTTTTATTCCTGCTTTATATGGTACCGTTCATTCTGGTGTTGTTAAACTCCTTTAAACAGAAACGTGATATCATCAAAAATCCATTTTCCTTTATCACAGAAAAGGGATATACACTTGCAAACTATACAAAAGCATTTGAGAAAATGGAATTCATAAAAGCGTTTGGAAACTCCCTGTTTATCACAGGCTTAAGCACATTGCTCGTCATCATTTTCGCATCTATGGTAGCATATTATTTTACCCGTGCAAAAAATACATTTTCCAGAGTATTCTTTGCACTGATGGCAGCATCCATGATCATTCCATTCCAGGCGATCATGATCCCGTTAGTTTCCATTTACGGTTCCGGACTTCATATGTTAAACCACAGACTGACACTGATCTTTATGCATACCGGATTTGCGATGAGTATGTCAGTATTCATTTATCAGGGATTTATTAAGAGCGGTATCCCGCTTTCACTGGAGGAGGCGGCATATCTGGATGGATGTACCAATGTACAGACATTTTTCAAGGTCGTATTTCCTCTGTTAAAACCGACTACGGCAACCCTTGTGATCTTAAACGTACTGGCATTCTGGAACGACTATCTGCTTCCTTCACTGGTACTTGGAAAGAAAAACTTATATACACTTCCGTTATCCACTTATTCTTTCTACGGAACTTACTCATCCGATTACGGTGTGATCATGGCAGCACTGGTACTTACTGTTGCACCGATCCTGGTATTATATCTGTTCCTGCAGAAAGAGATTATCGATGGCGTGGTAGCCGGAGCGGTGAAATCATAAAAGAGTATTATTCCTGTGAAGTGGCAGCAGTGAAATGGTGGTGAGCATAAAAACAGGATTTTATGCAGAAATGGAGACTGATATGAAAAAGTTGGAAAACAAATGTATGCTGATTACTTATTCGGATTCGATGGGACATAATCTGGCAGACTTAAACGAGATCTTAGATAAATATTTTAAAAATGCAGTGGGCGGGATCCATATCCTTCCGTTCTTCCCTTCTTCGGGAGACCGGGGATTTGCACCGATGGATTACCACAAAGTCGATCCGGCATTTGGAGACTGGGACGACGTGGAACATCTGGCAGAAAAGTATTACCTGATGTTTGATTATATGATCAATCATATTTCGGCACAGAGTCCGTATTACAAAGACTTTCTGGAGAAAAAAGATGCATCTGAGTATCATGACCTGTTCATCCGCTACAAAGATTTCTGGGAAAACGGGGAGCCGACCGAGGAGCAGGTGGATGCAATCTACAAAAGAAAGCCGCGTGCACCGTATGTGGAGGCACATTTTGCAGACGGAACATCTGAAAAAGTATGGTGCACGTTTGATGAAGAGCAGATCGATATCAACTGTAAATCTGAGACAGCAAAACGTTTTATCCGCGACAACTTAACGGCATTGTGTGAGCATGGCGCTGCAATGATCCGCCTCGACGCATTTGCCTATGCGACAAAAAAAGCCGGAACAAGCTGTTTTTTCATTGAGCCGGATGTATGGGAGTTCTTAAAAGAGTGTGAGGATATCGTAAAGCCTTACGGAGTCACACTTTTACCGGAAATTCATGAGCATTACACGATGCAGGAGAAGATCGCAAAAGAAGATTACTATGTATACGATTTTGCACTTCCAATGCTGCTCATCAATGCATTATACTATGGACAGACACAGTATTTAAAACACTGGTTTGAGATCTGCCCGCGCAAACAGTTCACGACACTTGATACGCATGACGGAATCGGTGTGGTAGATGTCAAAGATCTGCTGCCGGATGAGGAGATCAAGCGCACTAAGGAGGATATCTTTAAGTTTGGTGCGAATGTCAAGAAGATTTATAATACCGCAGCGTACAATAACCTTGACATTTATCAGGTCAACTGTTCTTATTATTCTGCGCTTGGCGATGAGGATGACGCGTATCTGTTAGCGAGAGCAGTCCAGTTCTTTGCACCGGGTATCCCGCAGGTTTACTATGTCGGACTGCTGGCAGGAAAGAATGACTTAAAACTTTTGGAAGAGACGAAAGTGGGACGGAACATCAACCGTCATTATTATACAAAAGAAGAGATCGATGCGGAAGTAAAACGTCCGGTCGTGGCAGAACTTCTGCGCATGATGGAATTTCGTAATGCTCACCCGGCATTCGACGGAACATTTGAACTGGAAACCTGTGACGATGATAAGCTTGTGATCGTGCGAAGAAACGGTGATGCGTGGGCAAAACTTTCCACTGACTTTAAAGCGAAGAAGTTTGAAATCACTTATACAGAAGACGGAGAAGTTCACACGTTTTGAAGATAATTGCACAACAGGGTGTAAACACTGTTTGTAGTACGAATAAGAAAAATGCAAAAATATGTTAACCAATGCAAGATAAGTTATGTGCGTACAAGCATTATTTTAAAAGAAAAAATAAGTTATGTGTGTACAAGTGCTGGTTAAAAAGGAAAAATATAAGTAGGAGGTTGTAAGACATGGAAAAGGAAATATACATCAAAAAAGGGTGGCTGTTTATTCCGGTCTGTGCCACGTATGGCGAGCTGCCGTTTGGCGGCAAAAAAACAACCGTATGCTTGAGATATTCTGCCGGGAGAATAACAGCGAAACAAAGCTGTTTGAGTTTCAGATCCCAGCGGGAGAGGCAGAGGATGAAACATACCCTGTCAGTTATTATGCCCGTTTTCCGGTAAAGCAATTTACCGATAAAACACTAATTCTAAGAGGGGATCTTGGGAAAGCTTTCTTTGACGGAATCAGAAACGAGGACGTACCTGAAACGGAAGAAAAATCTCTCCGTGCTACGCAGGGTGAGGCTTTCCGCCGCCCTTCGATTCATTTTACACCGCAGACCGGATGGATGAATGATCCGAATGGCCTTGTGTATGCAGAGGGCGTGTATCATTTGTATTTCCAGCATAACCCGTTTGATGTGCAGTGGGAAAATATGAGCTGGGGGCACGCGGTAAGCAGGGATTTACTGCACTGGGAGCAGAAGGATGATGTACTTTTCCCGGATGAGACCGGAACGATGTTTTCCGGAAGCGGTATTGTAAATGATCGTAAGATGCTCGGACTGCCGGAAGATGCGCTGGTATTTTTCTATACGGCAGCCGGAAATAATAATAAATGGAGCGCAGGGAAACAGTTTACCCAGCGCATTGCATACAGCACGGATGGAGGAGAGACACTCCATAAAATTGACAAAGGTGTGCTTCCGACGGTTTGTAAAGAAAACCGTGATCCGAAGGTGTTCTGGCATGAAAAAAGCGGTGCCTATATCATGACACTGTGGTTAGAGGAAAATGATTTTGGCATTTTTCGTTCCACCGATCTGCTAAAATGGGAACAGACCGACCGCCTGACATTCAAAGAGGCGTGGGAATGTCCGGATCTGGTATGCCTGAAAGATGAAAAAGGAAATGAGACCTGGATGTTCTGGAGCGCAGACGGTTTTTACTTCTGGGGAGAGTTTGATGGATATCAATTTCAGACCGACGGTGTGCGTCATGCGGCATACATCAACAAGATAGCTTATGCGGCGCAGACTTACAGCAATACAGGAAATCGTGTGATCTCAGTTCCGTGGCTCAGATTTCCAAACCGGGGAAGGAATTATACCGGGGCGATGGGACTGCCGAGGGAGTTTTCCGTTGCATATAAGAACGGTGAAAAAGTGCTCAGGCAGGAACCGGTCAGGGAGTATGAGGACAGCAGGAAACCTGTGTATGACAATACAATGAAAAATGTCCGGCAGCAGGATACTGAAAATGAGGCACTGATGGCAGACACCGCAGCAAAAGTTGCAGATGAACATGTGTCAGCAAAGGATTTATTTCAGTGGAAATTTGCACCGGACACAGCAACGGAAATTCAGATTACCCGCGCAGAGTCAGAGGACATTTTAAGTGCCCGCATCAACCAGAAGACTGACTTTGTATACAATGCAAAAACCGGAGAGTTAAAAATCGGTGAAGAAACATTTGCAACAGGTGTCGGAATCCGTGATTTTTCTCTGCTTTTTGATGATGTGATTCTTGAAGTGACTGCAGATTGTGGTACAATCACAGGTATATTCGAACTGCCTGAAACTGCAGAAAAATTTTGCATGGAAAAGGGCAGTAGAGAGAAGATACAGGTTTTCGGGGAGGAAGTATGGCAACCTTAAAGGATGTGGCAAAGGAGACAGGGCTTACCGTAAGCACTGTTTCCCGTGTGCTGAATAACCGTGGATATATCAGCGAAGAAACGAGAAAAAAAGTATATGAGGCGATGAAGAAACTCAATTACCGCCCGAACGAAGTAGCGCGTTCGCTTTCCAAACAGACGACGAACACGATCGGTGTGATCGTGCCGCACATCAGACATCCGTATTTTGCGGAGCTGATCAGTAATTTGGAGAGTCAGGCGTATCATTATGATCATAAGATTTTACTGTTTAACTCCCAGGAGAAAAATGAAAAAGAATGGGAGTACATGGAAATGTGCACGAGCAACCGCGTGGCGGGAGTCATTCTCTGCAGTGGAACGGTCGGCGTGGAAAAGTTTACCGGATTAAATGTGCCGCTGATCACGATCGAGCGTTATCTTGAAAATGGAACAGCGGAGGTGGAGTGTGACAATGAGCAGGGCGGACGTCTTGCAGCGCAGCATCTGATCGACTGCGGATGTAAACATCTGATCCACATCAGCGGTGTCCATGAAACTGCCATGCCTGCGGATGCGCGTGCAGTTGGTTTCCGTGCAGTCTGTGAAAAACAGAAGGTTTCTTACCAGATCGCAGATACCACGGCCTTTGAATATAATCATCTCGAATACCATCAGATTCTCGAAAAACTGCTAAAGGAAAACCCGGATACAGACGGAATTTTTGCCAGCAGTGATCTGATCGCAGCGCAGCTTCTTCAGGTGTGCCATAATTTGAACATTGATGTGCCGTCGCAGATGAAGATCGTGGGTTTCGATGATGTCAATATTGCATCATTAACAACGCCGCCGATCACGACGATCCATCAGCCAATCAAAGAGATGGCAAAAATGGCGGTGGAACTGCTCGTCCGCTCCGGTAACGGGGAACTTGTGCCGAACCGCACTACTCTGCCGGTATCACTTGTAGTAAGGGAGACGACTTGATTCAATATGTATATGAGCCAGATATATAGCAGGAAGGTAAATAGTGTATGCGCAAAACCGGCGCAGGAATGGAGGATTCCTATGGAAGAAAAAAAATGGTGGAAAGAAGCGGTAGTCTACCAGATCTATCCGCGCAGCTTTATGGACAGCAATGGTGATGGTGTCGGCGATCTTCGCGGCATTAAGAGCCGGCTGTCTTATTTAAAATTATTGGGAATTGACGTGATCTGGTTATCTCCGGTCTATCAGTCCCCGAACGATGACAACGGTTACGATATCAGTGATTACAGGGATATCATGACGGAGTTTGGTACACTCGAAGATTTCGATGAAATGCTTGCCGAGGCACACAAACTTGGCATTAAGATCGTCATGGATCTGGTCGTCAACCACAGTTCCGATGAGCATCAGTGGTTTGTGGAGAGCAGAAAAAGTAAAGATAACCCGTACCGTGATTATTATATCTGGCGCGAGGAAAAGGACGGAAAAGAACCGAATAACTGGGGTTCCTGTTTTGGTGGATCCGCATGGGAGTACGATCAGACAACAGATATGTATTATCTTCACATGTTTTCCAAAAAACAGCCGGATCTCAACTGGGAAAATCCAAAACTCAGACAGGAAGTCTATGACATGATGACCTGGTGGGGTGAGCGCGGCATTGACGGATTCCGTATGGATGTCATTACGATGATATCAAAAGACCAGCGTTTCCCGGACGGTGTAGTGCGTGGCAATGAAAAATTCGGTGATTCTTCTCCTTATGTCAACAATGGCCCGCGTGTGCATGAGTATTTAAAAGAAATGAATGAAAAGGTAATCTCCAGATTTGACTGGATGACAGTCGGCGAAGGTGCCGGAGCAGGCGTTGAAGATGCAAAACGCTATGCCGGAACAAACGAAAATGAGCTGGATATGATCTTCACATTTGAGCATGTCAATCTCGGACAGACACAGTATGGCAAATGGAGTGACGGCAGTTTTGATCTGGTGGAGCTCAAAAAGGTATTTCAGAAATGGGAGGACGGACTTGAAGGTGTGGCATGGAACAGTCTTTACTGGGATAACCACGATCAGCCAAGAGCCGTGTCAAGATTTGGAAATGACAGTGAGGAGTACCGCGAGATCTCTGCAAAAATGCTTGCAACCTGTCTGCATTTTATGAAGGGAACACCTTATATTTATCAGGGCGAGGAACTTGGAATGACAAATCGGAAATGCAGGGATTTTTCGGAGTTCCGCGATATTGAGATCAAAAATGCATACCGTGATTTTGTCGGGGGCGGTATTTTGGATGAGGAGACCATGTTAAAATTTGTCAATGCCATCGGCCGTGACAATGCAAGATTCCCGATGCACTGGGATGACAGTGACAATGCGGGATTTACGACAGGAACACCGTGGATCTCTGTCAATGAGAATTATAAAAAGATCAATGCGGCAGCACAGGTAAACGATCCGGATTCTATATTTTCTTATTATAAGAAACTGATCGAACTGCGTCATCAGATGGAGATTATTGTGTATGGTGTATACAAGAGTAAGGCGATTGAACACCCGGATGTGTTTGCGTACACCAGAACACTTGGAGATGAGAAACTGTTTGTGGTCTGCAATTTCAGGGAGCAGGAGATGGATTTTACCCTGGAAGACGGTTTTACTGGGGACGAGAAAGTCCTGATCAGCAATTATGACGATGTGGTAAAAACAGAAAATGGCATCTATTTAAGACCTTACGAGGCAAAGGTATTTTACCGGAAATAAGTTTGGAGTGGAAGGGGAAAAACTATGGCAATCATCATAGATCAGGAGCAGAAACTGATCACACTGCATACAAAAAATACGACTTACCAGATGGGAGTCGGCAATTACGGGCAGTTGCTCCATCTTTATTATGGAAAACGTTTAACAGGCGATATGCGGTATCTTCTGACCTATTATGACAGGGGATTTTCCGGCAATCCGTATGAGGCGGAGTGCGACAAGACATATTCCATGGATGCACTGCCACAGGAGTATCCGTGTTTTGGAAACGGGGATTTCCGCAGTCCGGCGTTTGTGCAAAAAAATGCGGATGGGAGTTACTGTGCGGATCTGCGGTATGTTTCCTGTGAAGTATGTAAAGGAAAATATCAGATTCCGGGATTTCCGGCTGCTTATGACGAAACGGGCGCAGAGAGTGAGACGTTAAAAGTATATCTGGAGGATGCGCCGGGTGGTGTGCGTGTGACACTGCTCTACGGTGTATTTGCAGAGCTTGATATCATCACAAGGGCTGTACAGATTACAAACTGTGGCACAGAGGCGGTTCATGTAGAAAAGGCGGCAAGTGCTGCACTCGATTTTATGACCGGAGAGTTTGATGTGATCCATTTCCACGGCAGACATGGATGGAGCGGATTTTTGAACGCACCCCGGTGGAGCATGCAAATCAGGTTTTTGGAAGCAGGCGCGGGTCATCCGGCCATCAGCAGAATCCGTTTGTGATGCTGGCGGGAAAACAGACCGGGGAAGATGCCGGTGAATGTTACGGCTGTATGCTTTTGTACAGCGGCAATTTTAAGGCGGAGGCAGAAAAAGACCAGTATGAGCAGACAAGGCTTGTCATGGGCTTATCCGATGAAATGTTTTCGTGGAAGTTAGAGCCGGGAGAGACGTTTGACACACCGGAGGCAGTGCTGAGTTATTCGGCAAATGGTTTTTCGGCGCTTTCGTGGAATCTGCACCGGCTGATCCGTAGCCATATCTGCCGCAGTGCATACCGCGATACTAAAAGACCGGTACTTATCAATAACTGGGAAGCAACCTATTTTGATTTTACCGGGGAAAAGATCATAGAGATCGCTAAACAGGCGGCGGAGCTTGGCGTGGAGATGCTGGTGCTTGACGACGGGTGGTTCGGAAAGCGCGATGATGATCTGGCGGGACTGGGCGACTGGACAGTCAATGAGAAAAAACTCGGCATGCCGCTTTCACAAGTTGCAGAAAAAATTCGTGCACTTGGCATGAAGTTTGGAATCTGGATCGAGCCGGAAATGGTCTGTGAAGACAGTGATCTTTACCGGGAGCATCCGGACTGGGCTTTTACAATTCCGGGTCGGAAACCGGTGCGTGCGCGCTATCAGCTGGTGCTTGATTATTCCAGAAAAGAAGTGGTGGACGGAATTTTTACGCAGATTGCAAAAGTGCTCGATGAAACCAAAGCAGATTATGTCAAGATGGACATGAACCGTCATCTTACCGATGTCTGGTCAAAAACAGCGGGAGAGCAGAATCAGGGCGCAATCCTGCACCGCTATATGCTCGGTGTCTATGATTTTTTGGAGCGGCTGCATGAACGCTATCCGGCGCTTCTGATCGAGGGATGCAGCGGTGGCGGCGGGAGATTTGATGCGGGAATGTTGTATTATACACCGCAGATCTGGTGCAGTGACAATACGGATGCAATCGAGCGTGTCAAAATACAGTATGGAACATCATTTGCCTATCCGTCCTGTACGGTCGGTTCCCATGTGTCGGCGGTGCCGAACCACCAGACCGGAAGGACGACAGAGCTTGCGACGCGGGCAGCAGTTGCTATGGCGGGCAGTTTTGGTTATGAGCTGGATTTAAATCTGCTGACGGAAGAAGAAAAGGAGCAGGTCAGGGCACAGATCAAAAATTACCACCGTTTTGAGATGCTGATCCGGCAGGGCAGGTATTACAGGCTGACGGATGTCTGGCAGAAAAAAGAATATGCTGCGTGGGAGTATTGCAGGCCGGATGGAAGCGAGGCGCTGGTTACTGTGGTAACGCTGGATACGCAGTGTAATCCGGCGACGGAGTATGTGAAGCTGCGGGGACTTGGGGAAGATAAAAAGTACCGGGTGGAAGTTGTCGGAATGCAGACCGGTGGCGAAAATGGGCAGCGGATCAACGGGACACCGAACTCTGTTGAGCCGGAGTACTATACAGGGGCACAGCTTGTGCATGCGGGGCTGCCGGTTCCGCGGCTTGGGAACGAGTATAAGTCGTGGCAGGTGTACGTTAAGGAAGTGTAAGGAAAATATATGGAAAGGTGGATGCCGGAGGTGCTGTGAAGGCAAATTGAGCGAAGCCGGGGCGTGTTTTGTTCCGATGTCCGAAAATAAGAAAAGCTAAGTATGCCTGCGGGGGTGTGTGGCGGAGTGACGTGTGCGTCCTAAATGTGCCATCCGGGCACATTAGGACTTGGGCTGCCGTCCGTGGCAGCACAACACTGTGTGTTAACAGGCATACTAAGTTTTTCTAATTTTCTACCAAAGTCACAAAAGCAGCCCCGGCTTCGCTCAATTTGCCAGCCATTACCTTGCGGCACGCCTTTTGCGGAGATATTCGTCAGTCACTACCGAGAAGCCAGGGCGAAATCTGCCACAGACTGCAGGCAGTTGAGAGAACGGCACGGATTTATAAGAAGGTGCTGGGGAGCCGCCGGTACTTAGTGAGCGTATTTTGCTCACTTAGTATCCGCTGCGAGCGACAGGCAGCGAGAGCGTGCCTTCGTTAAATCTGTGCCGTTCTCTCAACGTTCCAACAAACCAAACCAGAACTTTGCATTAGCTTAACATAGCAGAAAGGAGCACATAAATGAACAAACAATATGATGTAGCCGCTTTCGGCGAGCTATTAATCGATTTTACAGAAAACGGCACCAGCGGTCAGGGCAACCCGGTCTATGAGGCAAATCCGGGAGGAGCACCGTGTAATGTACTTTCAATGTTAAATAAGTTAGGTCATCGCACCGCATTTTTAGGAAAAGTCGGAAATGATATTTTTGGCAGACAGCTTCGTGCTGCCGTGGAATCAGCCGGAATTGATGTGAGCGGACTTCTGACAGATGAGGATGTGCGCACCACGCTTGCGTTTGTTGAGACAAAGCCGGACGGCGACCGCGATTTTTCCTTTTACCGGAATCCGGGTGCAGATATGATGCTCCGGGAGGATGAGGTCAGGGATGACATTATTGCAGATGCAAAAATCTTTCATTTTGGCACACTATCCATGACCAATGAACCGGTCAGAAGTGCGACAAGACATGCAATTAAAGTCGCAAAAGAAAACGGCGCGATTCTTTCCTTTGATCCGAATATCAGGGAGCCGCTCTGGAAAGACATGGAAGATGCAAGAGCGCAGATGGCATACGGCTTATCCGTCTGCGATATCTTAAAAATTTCGGACAATGAGATCCAGTGGTTTTCCGGGAAAGAAGACTATACCGAAGGGATTCACATGCTGCAGCAGACCTATCAGATCCCGCTCATCCTTTTATCCATGGGAAGAGACGGAAGCAGAGCTTATTATAAGGATATGCTGGTTGAAGTTCCTGCATTTTTACAGAAAAACACGATCGAAACCACCGGTGCCGGAGACACCTTTGGCGCATGCTGCCTGCACCATATATTAAAGTATGGCTTAGATAACCTTACAAAACAGCAGTTAAAAGAAATGCTCACATTTGCCAATGCAGCAGCATCCATCATTACGACAAGAAAAGGTGCCCTGCGTGTCATGCCGTCGTTGGAGGAGATTCAGAGATTGTTGTAGGGTTTGGACGTAAGAGTAAAATGTCTAAAGGATTTCTTAAACTTCGCAAGAATGTCTTGGAATTGTGCATGGAATCATATAATATATATGATAAACCAGAACGGTAAGCAGTACGGACAGGTGGAGGACACATGAAAAAGACATTAGGTATGGTATTTTTCCTGACAGTGCTGGCAGGTATGGCAGGCTGCGGACAAAAAAATACTGCAAATACAACAGAACAAACAGATACCCAGACGGAGAAAACATTAGAAGAACATTTCTTTTCGGCAGAGCAGGACGAACAAAACTACAATGTGATGGAAGAATATTCTGAGGATGAGGAATATCCGGAGCTTGCAGCATTTCTGACGGAGTATTATCAGATTCCGGAAGAAGAATGCAAAGAGACACGGTATTACTATAATTACACGGATCTTAACGAGGACGGAACGGATGAGATCGTAGCGGTCACGATCGGAGATACAACATCTGATAATCGCGGGGATGCGGCACTTATTTTAAGACCGGGAGAAAATGGTCAGTTCGAGGTGCTTGGAGCATTTTCGCAGATCCATACTCCGGTAATGATCAGTGAAGATATGGAAAATGACTGGCATACGATCATTTTTCCAATTTATGGCGGTGGACAGGAATCCGGATTTATCAGCGCTGTTTACAGGGAAGAAACGGGGTATGAACTCGACGAGGAGAGTTTCGTGCGGGAAGAACCGAAAGTTTCCGGTGACAGGATTTTATCGGATAATCTGATCAATGATATGGATACCGATAATTACCTCACGATTGCTCCGCGGGATACGGAGAGCCAGAACTAAATACGACCGGATCAGGTCACAGACAGGAAAAAGGAATCGGGCAGAATGACTGCAACGGTTCCTTTTTTAAAAAATACTTTATCTTAAGAGGGCAAAATGCTATAATTGTTAGCAAAGACTATTCTAGGACGAGTGGAAGAATCAGCGGTGACATATGCGTTTTTGGTCACGGGTTTCTTTTTATTTAGGAGATTAGTATTATGAAAAGTAATAAAGTAAAGCTCAGAGGCAGACTTCGAAAATCTCTTTACTGGCCCATGTTCATGACGATTCTTCTGATATGTATGAATGTCGTGATCTATATGGATGACATACTTTCAGGTGTGATGTTTTCAATATTTACCGCAATTTATTTTGTGGTGTCCCTGATCGTGTATGTGAGAAATAAGCCGGTTTTAGTCAATGAGCTGATCAATTTTGCAACGCAGTACGGAACGGTACAGAGGCAGCTTTTAAACGAATTTGAGATACCATATGCGCTGTTAGACTACAATGCGAAGATTTTGTGGGTGAATGAACAGTTTACAGAACTGACCGGGAAAGATAAAAAATATCACAAGTCGATCACGACGATTTTTCCTTCATTGACAAAGGAATTTCTACAGAAAAATGAAGGGTCAGAATCAGTGAGCCTGAAATTGAAAGATCAGGATTTCCGTGTTTCTTTAAAAAGAATCTACTTTGAAGAGTTAAACAGTGTGGACAGTCTTGTTACGCTCGATGAAAGCAACGAATATCTGACAGCGGTGTATCTTTTCGATGAGACGGAAAAGAACCGTTACATGCGGGAAAACCAGGAACAGAAAATGGTTGCGGGGCTTGTGTATATCGACAACTATGATGAGGCGCTTGACAGCATTGAAGATGTAAAGAGATCGCTTCTGGTGGCGCTGATCGACCGGAAAGTCAATAAATATTTTACGGAACTGGATGCGTTAGTCCGCAAGATTGAAAAAGATAAGTATTTTGTTGTATTGAAATATCAGTATCTTGCAAAACTCCGCGAAGACCGCTTCAGCCTGATCGAGGATGTAAAAACAGTTAAGGTCGGCAATGAGATGGCGGTGACACTCAGTATTGGTATCGGTGCAAATGGCGAAAGCTATACACAGAATTATGAGTATGCGCGTATGTCCATTGACCTTGCATTAGGACGTGGCGGTGACCAGGTCGTTGTGCGTGATGGCGAGGATATTACTTATTATGGTGGAAAGACGCAGCAGGTAGAGCGCAACACCAGAGTTAAGGCGAGGGTAAAAGCACATGCGCTCCGTGAGATCATCGAGAGCAGGGAGCATGTGATCATTATGGGACACAGCATCAGCGATGTGGATTCCCTCGGTGCAGCGATCGGTATTTACTGTGCGGCCAAGGTACTTGGCAAAAAGGCACAGATCGTGTTAAATGAGATCACTTCATCCCTGCGCCCGCTGGTAGAGTGTTTTACAGTGGAAAAGGGATATCCGGCAGACCTTTTTATCAAAAATGAAGAGGCACTTATGCTTACCAATGAAAATACACTGGTGGTCGTTGTGGATGTAAACCGTCCGAGCTACACCGAATGTCCGGAACTGTTAAAGTGCACGCAGACCGTCTGTGTATTCGATCATCACAGACAGACAAATGAGGTGATCGAGAATCCGGTTCTTTCTTATGTGGAGCCGTATGCTTCAAGTGCATGTGAGATGATTGCCGAGGTGCTGCAGTATTTTTCCGAAAATATCCGTCTCGCTCCGTGTGAGGCAGACTGTATTTATGCGGGTATCCTGATCGATACCAACAACTTTATGACAAAAACCGGTGTACGAACCTTTGAGGCGGCAGCCTATTTAAGACGTGCGGGTGCGGAGGTGACGAGAGTGCGCAAGATGCTCCGCAACGATATGGCAGCTTACAAAGCGCGCGCGGAAGCAGTGCGTCATGCAGAAGTTTACCGGGGAGCATTTGCAATTTCCATCTGTCCGGCAGATGAGGTGGAGAGCCCGACCATCGTCTGTGCACAGGCAGCAAATGAGCTTTTAAATATTGTGGGGATCAAGGCATCCTTTGTTCTCACGGAATATCAGGGAAAAATTTATGTAAGTTCCCGTTCCATTGATGAGATCAATGTACAGCTTATTATGGAGCGGCTTGGCGGCGGCGGACACTTAAACGTTGCCGGAGCCCAGCTTACCAACTGCTCACTGCGGCAGGCAAAACATATCATTCAGGATACGATTGATGAGATGTTAAAAGAGGGCGATATATCAGAATAATCAGGAAAGAAGGTTTTATATATGAAAGTTATTTTATTAGAAGATGTAAAAGCATTAGGGAAAAAAGGAGAGATCGTGAATGTCAGCGACGGCTATGCGCGCAATGCGATTTTCCCGAAAAAATTAGGTGTGGAGGCAACACCAAAAAACCTCAATGATTTAAAACTGCAGAACCAGCACGCAGACAAAGTGGCACAGGAGCAGTATGAAGCTGCACTGGCACTTGCGGAAGAGTTAAAAGATAAAAAAGTTACCGTAAAAATGAAGGCCGGTGAGGGCGGACGTACATTCGGTTCCGTTTCCACCAAAGAGATCGCTGTTGCAGCCAAAGCACAGCTTGGCATGGAACTTGACAAAAAGAAAATGCAGCTGCCGGAGCCGATCCGTACCTTTGGTGTGACAGAAGTTGCAATTAAGCTTCATCCGAAGGTAGTAGGAAAATTTAACGTACATGTAGTAGAGGAATAGGAATGGAAGAAACACTGATCAACCGCACGATGCCGAACAGCCGCGAGGCAGAACAGTCGGTCATCGGCTCTATGATCATGGACAAGGACGCGATCCTCACTGCTATGGAAATGCTCATCAGTGAGGATTTTTATTATAAGCAGTACGGGATACTGTTTGATACCATGATCGAATTATACAGCAAAGGACTTCCGGTCGATCTGGTCACTTTGCAGAATAAATTAAAAGAAAAAGATGTGCCGGCAGAGATTGCAAGCTTAGAGTTTGTAAGGGATCTGTTAAATGCAGTCCCAACCTCGGCAAATGTAAAATATTATGCACAGATCGTAAAAGACAATTCCATGCGGCGCAAGCTCATCAAATTAAATGAAGAGATCGAAAACGAGTGCTACATGGGAAAAGAGAGTGTTGAAACAGTCATGGATATCACCGAAAAAAGGTGTTTGATCTGCTTTCCACACGCGGCGGAGGCGGTGATTACGTGCCAATCCGTCAGGTCGTTATGAATGCACTTGAAAAGATTGAAAACGCAGCCAAGACATCCGGCACCGTTACGGGAATCCCGACCGGCTTCATTGATCTTGATTACCGCACAGCAGGCTTACAGCCGTCCGATCTGATTCTGATCGCGGCGCGTCCTTCCATGGGTAAAACGGCGTTTGTTCTTAACATTGCGCAGTATGTGGCATTTCACGAGCATATGTGCACGGCGATCTTTTCACTCGAGATGTCAAAGGAGCAGCTTGTAAACCGTCTGTTTTCCTTAGAGTCAAGGGTGGATGCACAGGCACTCCGAACCGGTAACCTCTCAGATTCTGACTGGGAGAAGCTGATCGAAGGTGCCGGAACGATCGGTAATTCGGAGCTTATCATCGATGATACGCCTGGTATTTCCATCGCGGAGATGCGGAGCAAATGCCGGAAATATAAGTTGGAGCATGATCTGAAGCTGATCATCATTGACTATTTACAGTTGATGTCCGGTTCCGGCAGGGGATCTGATTCCCGTCAGCAGGAGATCTCAGATATCTCCCGTTCCCTAAAGGCACTTGCAAGGGAGCTTTCCGTGCCGGTGATCGCATTGTCACAGCTGTCACGAGCCGTAGAACAGCGTCCGGATCACCGTCCGATGCTTTCTGACCTGCGTGAGTCCGGTGCGATTGAGCAGGATGCCGACGTTGTTATGTTTATCTATCGTGATGATTATTATAATCATGATTCTGAGATGAAAGGAATCTCAGAGATCATCATTGCCAAACAGAGAAATGGTCCGATCGGTACCGTCAACCTGGTATGGCTGCCGCAGTATACGAAGTTTGCGAATATGGAAAAATAATAAGAAATGCTCAGGCTGCCGAAAGGTTAACCTGAGCATTTTGCTGTTGGCAGTAAATATTTCGCGGTTCCTGTCGGAATAAGACGAGCGATTTTCGTTGTAGGCTTCCTTTTAAATGCTTATAATATAGGTTAGCAGGTGAAAGGAAGGAGAGGAACCGGAATGGAAAAGGTACGTTACATGATTTCCGACGCTGCGAATATTGTAAATGTAGAGTCACATGTATTACGTTACTGGGAGGATGAACTGGAGCTTAATGTTCCGCGAAATGAACTTGGGCACCGGTATTACACAAAGGAAAACATTCAGGAGTTCCAGAGGATCAAGGAATTAAAAGAACAGGGATATCAGTTGAAAGCGATCCGTATGATCGTACATAATATGTCACCTGATGCGCAGGCAGAGGTTGGCGCGGTGCATCCGGGAGAAAAACAGGATCTGCACCAGGTCACATGCACTTCGAATGAAAAAGTCATAAAACCGGAGCAGCAGCCGGGTGCACAGGTTTCACATATTCCGGATGGATATGCAGTAAAAGCGGATCTGCCAGTGGCGGCGGGACAGAATACACCACGGTCTGCACAGAATGAGAACCAGAGTGTCCTTGACAATACTGACAAGATGGCACAGTTTACAGAATTGATGACGCAGATCGTCGGAACAGCGATCGCTGCAAATAATCAGGAATTGAGCCGCTGTATCAGCGAAGATGTGGGGGAGCAGGTCATCAAGGAAATGAATTATCTCATGAGAGAACAGGATGAGGCGGACGAGGAACGCTTCCGGAAACTGGATGCGGCAATCCGCGGCAACCTGAAAAAGAAAGAACCCAAAAAAAGATGGGGCAGAAACAAAAAAGAAAGGGCATAAAAAAACGCTATTGCATTAGAGTGTGATTCTGGTGCAATAGCGTTTTGTATTATTCTCCGTACCCGAATGCAATAATTTTCTCCTTCAGATCATCAAAGTAAGGAAGAAGCTCTGGAATCATGCGGCACAGTTCAATGGCACAGTCCTGATTATAATGATGTGATTCGTCATTCAGGAGCCGTAACATGCGAAGCCATGCATTTTCATCTTCGATCAATCCACGGGTAAGGGCAGCCATAAGAATCAATTTTGGAGAACCGGTTCTGCCTTTATCGACACCTTCTGACTCCAAAACGTATTTCATTGCTTTCCACGATAATTCAAAAGTCAGGCAGAAGGTGTTGACACAACCGCTTAAAACAATTTTGTTTTGAGTATAGTCAGTAACGGAAGCTTCATGTAAAGTATCAAGGCTTGAAAAAAAGTTTTCAATTTTTCGGTTCATTTTCCTGTCCTCTCATATAAAATATGTCCGTCATTTAAAATATCTTTCATCAAAGGTTCACTTACCCTGCCGTCCAGATCAATAATATCCATGTCAAGCAGCGTAAATTCATTGTATTTTAATTCGGCAAATAAACGGTCAAAGTTATCAGCTCCTTTAATTGCAAGGTCGATATCACTGTAAGGTCCGTTATCTCCTCTGGCACGGGAGCCAAATAGAATGACTTTATTTGCATTATATTTTTTACAGCAGGCTATAATATCTTTTTTTATTGCCGGGTCTAATTGACACATCGAATCAATAACACTCCATTTTAAATTTTTATTATTCATGACTATTATAACTGATTTGCACCGTTTGCGCATCATATAATTTGTGCAGCATAGTTTATGTAACCGTCTGATTTTCTTGACAGCAGCAAAGATGTGGATCATTTTCTGGAAAATGTTACAGATACTATCTGAAAATAAAAGAAAAATGTATTAAAAAATGTTACAGATATCATATAAAAATTAAAGAAAAATGTACTGAAAAATGTTACAATATACATTGAAAAACAAAGAAAAAATGTTAATATAAGAGCAGAGAGTTGGAAATCCTAATATTGGAGGATGGAAATGCTGAAAAGAAAAGTGTATGAGGATCTTCTAAAATGGAAAAAGAAAGCCAATGGAAAGGCTTTGTGTATTATAGGGGCAAGACAGATCGGAAAAACAACACTGATCCGTGAGTTTGGGAAAAATGAGTATGAATATTTCGCAGACTGAATTTTGTGACAGACGAGCGGGCTGCAGATATTTTTAATGGAAAGCTGACAGCAGAGGCTGTTATTACAAACCTGACAGCATATCTTCAGACACCGTTAGAACCGGGAAAGACACTGATTTTATTTGATGAAGTTCAGGAATGTCCAAGGGTACGGTCTGCGATCAAATTTCTGGTAGAGGACGGAAGATTTGATTATATAGAATCTGGCTCGCTGCTTGGTGTGCGGTACAAGGATGTCACATCTTATCCGGTTGGCTTTGAACAGATTTTACCAATGTATCCGCTGGATTTTGAGGAATATTTGTGGGCGAATGGCATACAGAATCATACACTGCAGTATTTGAAATCGTGTTATGACAAAAAGGAAAAAGTATCTGAGACAGTACATGAGACACTTTGCAAACTTTTTTACAGTTATCTTGTAGTTGGAGGAATGCCAGAAACCGTACAGATTTATGTTGATACGCATGATATTGCAAAAGTGGTGCTGAATCAGAGAAGTATTTTAGATCTTTACCGCCTGGATATTGCAAAATATGCTACGGAAAATGAAAAAATAAAGATCAAGGCAATATTTGACAGCATTCCTGCGCAGTTAAATGAGAAGAACCGGAGATTTAAATTAAACAGTATTAACGCTTCCGCAAGGCATATCAGGTATGAGGACAGCTTTAACTGGTTAGCGGATGCGGGCGTTGCGTTGCCATGTTATAACGTGACAGAACCACAGGCACCGCTGCAGTTAAGTGAAAAACGAAACCTGTTCAAACTTTATATGAATGATGTTGGACTGCTTTGTGCTTCCTGTATGGAAAATATCCAGTTTGATCTTCTGATGGGAAATGTTGACGTCAATATGGGAAGTATTCTGGAAAATGCATTGCGCAAAATCTGAAATCGAACGGTTTTGAACTTCATTATTATGATTCTAAGAAAATTGGAGAATTAGATTTTGTATTACAAAAAGGACTTCACACAGAACTTGTAGAGATCAAGTCAGGAAATGACTTCAAAAAGCATCTGGCAATGGATCATGCAATGAAAGTAGAACAATGGAAGTTTGAAAAAAATATTGTATTTTCAAAATCGAATGTGGAGGAAGATGGGGAAATCCTGTATTTACCATGGTATATGATCCTGTTTTATAAACAGGAAAGGGAACCGGAAAAGATGATCTATGAGATTGATCTAAGTGGACTTGTCTAAGTAAAAAAGAAGCTGTGAAACATAGTTTCACAGCTTCTTTTTGCGGTTTCCCGCAAGAGTTCTACTCGCAAAAAACTCTTTAAGTATTATTCCTCGCTGATAGCTCCTGTTGGGCAAACCCCTGCACATGTACCACAGCTTACACAAGCGCCTGCGTCGATTACGAACTGGCTGTCTCCCTGAGAAATAGCTCCTACTGGACACTCTGGCTCGCATGTACCACAGCTTACGCAAGAATCAGAAATTACGAATGCCATTTGTATTCCCTCCTTAAAATAGAATCATAGACTCGCTACCGCTTCAGTAGCTTTAGATTATTCTAATACAAAAAAGAGGGTAATACAAGTCAAAACACGAAAAAACCGTGTACAAAAATAAGCACAAAGGAATGTGATAGCAAAATAGAGCCGGATATACACAAACGGTACATGCGGCTCTTTCGACCAATTATTTTTATCAGAATGTAGAAAAATGATACAGCGTCTTGGAATGGAACGGTGCATCCGGATGTAACACGATACTTGGGAAGTTGTCGTGGTTGATCGCGTCCGGGAAATGCTGTGTCTCTAAGCAGACGCTGGTGCGGCTGTCATAGATTTTACCGTTTTTGCCCGGCTGTTTCATCGGCTGGCTGGCAACATAAAGCTGCATGCCCGGCTGATCGGTAAAGCAGGTCATCCGGATACCGCTTTCTTTGGACTGTAATACAGCTGCTTCGCGAGACCGGTTCCGTTGATCACAAAGTTGTGGTCGTAGGTGCCGAATTTGTGCAGCTGGTCATAGTCTGAGTAGTAGGATTTGCCAATCGTGTGCATCACTCTGAAATCAAACGGTGTATTGTCGACCGGGATCAGTTTTCCGGTAGGCGCCTGCGAATCGTCGAGTTCTGTGACAGAATCTGCATCGATATACAGTTCGTGAGAAAGAATATCACCGCTTCCCTCACCGTTTAAGTTAAAATAACCGTGGTTTGTGACGTTAAGCAGGGTGTCCTGATCTGCGGAAGCTTCGTATACGATCGAGAGCTCATTGTCCTCAGACCAGCCATAAGTAACGGTCAGAGTCAGATTACCAGGATAACCCTCCTCGCCATCGGCGGAAATCATAGTAAGGATCAGTTTATCATCTTTGATTTTTGCATCCCATGGTTTGGAGGCATAACCGATCAGACCTCCGTGAAGGTGGTTGGTACCGCAGTTTACGGCAAGATGGTATTCTTTTCCATTTAAAGTAAAATGACCATCTTTGATGCGGTTTGCAACACGTCCGACAACAGCACCAAGACTTGCGTCATCATTTTCATAGGCGGACATGGTGTCCATGCAAGGCAGACATCTGTTGGATTGCCATTGCGGTCCGGAACGACGATCTTTACAAGACGGCATCCGAAGTTAAGGATCTCTACATAGGCACCTGCCTCGTTTTCAAGATGGTATATATTAATATTTTCTCCTGTGTTAGTTGTACCGAAATCAGATTTTGTAATTTCATGAAAACCCCTTTCCAAACATAACTGTTTGCAGATGAACAGTAATAATTATGCCACATTTACGGAAACATAGCAAGTTACAGTTCGGGTTCTATGGTAATTTTGCTGGAAAATCGTTACTGTTCAGAGGTAAACTTGTAACAAAAGAACCGATGGTATAGACTAATCGTAGTCAAAACCATCGGTTTTCTTATGCAAATATTTCTGCAATCTCGCGGAACAGATTGGTCTGCTCTTTTCTGCGCATCAAAACCAGCATGCTCATGCATTTACAGAGATGGTCGATGCTTGACGGACTCCGGAATGACACAGCCTGCGCCTGTTTTCTTTTATATTTTCTCAGCAGCCGTTCGGCTTCGTTATTCG
>ENA-OQDE01000016-OQDE01000016.1-human-gut-metagenome-genome-assembly--contig:-NODE-16-length-94372-cov-3.111168_pt1 | contig 94372 bp, 107 predicted proteins | sample MGYA00242768_ERZ504595 | MGnify/ENA primary metagenome ERZ504595 (study PRJEB26092, sample SAMD00036307) | human gut metagenome | host: Homo sapiens | study: EMG produced TPA metagenomics assembly of...
TTAATTTTTTTGTTGTATCTTTGTGAATCACGAACTAAATAGCAATCAGATGGATTATGAGGACCTTAACTATTTTTTTTATCTCTTTATTCTCACTGCCGCTGGCGCTGAATGCACAGTCGGTTGATGAGATGTTGCAGAAAGTATCTGCCGCCATTGAGGCTGGGCAGAATGGACAGGCTGTGAGCTATTTCCGACAGACTATTCCTCTGAATATAGACCGTACGGAAATGTATTATTGGACGAATGTGGACAAGAATAGTGAAATTAGCTCCAAACTGGCTACTGAATTAGCTCTCGCCTATAAAAAGAAACGGAATTACGACAAAGCTTATTTGTTCTACAAAGAGTTGCTGCAAAAGGACCCAAATAATGTAGATTGTTTGGAAACATGTGCGGAAATGCAAGTGTGCCGCGGACAAGAAAAAGATGCTTTGCGTATGTACGAAAAAATATTGCAACTCGATGCGGATAATCTGGCTGCTAATATCTTTTTAGGAAACTATTATTATTTGATGGCAGAGCAGGAGAAGAAAAAGTTAGAAACGGATTACAAAAAACTTCCTTCTCCCACTAAAATGCAGTATGCTCGCTATCGGGATGGATTATCGAAGTTGTTTACTACCCGGTATGAGAAAGCGCGTAACTCTTTACAGAAAGTTGTTCTACGTTTTCCATCGACAGAAGCTCAAAAGACATTGGATAAGATATTGAGAATAGAAAAAGAGGTGAATCGCTAGGTGGTTCACCTCTTTTCTATTATATTCAATTTGTTATTTTATAGTTCGTATTGGTAAATCCAAAGGACCTTCATTAAGTGCTCGGGTATCAATGTCTCCTTTCTTCGGTCCAGGTATCAGTGGACTATAGGATAAGACATGTCTGATACGTTCACGTTGATTTAGAGTGAATTGATTTGAGTAGCTAATAGCATAATCCATGATATTATAAGAGATAAACTCTATACCATCACATCCTGTTCGTTTTACCAAATTTTCAAATGTGTATTTTGCTCTCTCATTTTCATATATGTAATCACAATTACTATCATACTCTTGTTTATTATAGCTTTTAGTATCTTTGCAATAATCTGTATCTTCACACGTACCATTATTTGTTTCGGCAAAGACATGATGCAGTCCCAGGTAATGCCCTAATTCATGAGCTAGCGTGACAGTAACGTCTGCTGTGTTATATTTTGTTGAAGTAGATTCTTCATTAATATATAGGCTATTAATAGAGACACATAGTGGAAATTGTAAATTTGCTAATGTTAGATGAGAGTAGTCTGTTTCACCAAGCCCTTCTAAATAATGCTTGCCTTTAGTAGAAAAAGGAATATGGGAGATACCTAATGTTACTGAATTTGAATTAGGTTCGGTTGCAAAATTATAAACCATAATATTGATATATGAGTTTGGATCCCATAAGTATTTTACATATTCTCCCGAATTATCCTCCATGAAAGCTTCACAGTCGATAGGGTATGATTCTGGCCATTGGATATATTCTACACCAGGATTGGGTAATGTTTCTCCATTTTTATCTGTTGTTGCCAATGTAAAAGTGAGATTCATATCTACACTGTTATTCTTGCTTTTATACAGACTGTTCACTTTGTCTAGTATATGGGATAAACGGCTTGAATTTACTTTCTGTAGAGAATTTCTATCTTCTTTATACAATACATGAAAGATTACAGGGATTTTATAATGATATTCTTCAGCTGTATTGATAGAGCCATTTTGGATGATTTGAACAGTTTTGTTAACCTTATGACTTATAATAGTGACAGTTGCTGTTCTGGAATTTGGATTCCAGATTTGCATTAATAGATAAGATTAACTTTCCATCGTTCTCTCCTTTTTGTGTATTAGGAATACACCATTGTTTATTACTTGTTACAGTCCATGAAGAACTGCATGTAATATCTATCGTTAATGATTCACCGCTTGCGCTGATGTTATCAAACTTCGATTCTGATATATTCAATGTTGCAGAATCTGAATCATCGCATCCTATTAATATCCATAATTAATGAAAGGAGGAAAATTAGTTTTGTTTCATAAATGAAAGAGTTTTATATAAAAACGCACGTTCCAAAGATAATGTTTTGATCTGGAATAGGATAGCTTATTTCAGTAAATATTCTACTTCCTTAAACATATAGTCTCTTTTCATCAGCATCTCGTCTTCTAAAATTAATCTTCCTTCAGGTTCTACACAAACGATTCGTGCAAGAAATTCTCCATTGGCATCTTTATATCGATGAATTCCTTCCCTTCTGAAAAGAGACTTTTCATATTGACAGGCTATTGATGTCGTATCGCCTTTTTTGAGCAAGCTATAATAAGATTGGATACGTAGCATGATATTTTTCAGTATTTCGAATAGATCATGCTCTTTTCCTGTGATTTGTACTAGTGAAACGGGGTTAGGAGCAGAACTGTGAAATATCTCCTGATTAATATTAATTCCGATGCCTGCAATACTTTGACTGATGTTCCGCCCCATCAGATCGTTTTCTATCAACATCCCGCATATTTTCTTTTCTTTCCAATAAATATCGTTCGGCCATTTGATAGAGATATCGGTGGTATAAGTATCTAATTCTTCTTTAATGGCTAAAGAGATGACCTGTGAAATGAGAAACTGACGTCGTGCTTCCAAAAACTCAGGGAAGATAACGGTGCTGAAAAGAAGATTCTTGCCAGGATCTGATTCCCAAGAATTGCCACGTTGTCCCCGACCGGAAGTTTGAAAATCGGCGACAACGACAGTTAGTTCTTCCATTTTCTGTTTAGAACAGAGAGATTGCAGATAATTGTTGGTAGAATTAGTCTCGTTGATATGAATCAATGGAACCGGGAATATATCAGGGAAGGGCATCATATTCTGCACGTAACTTTTTAGTAAATTTTTTGATTACCTCATTATAAGAGTGATCGATAAGCTCTTTCATCAATTTATCGTCTATGTCACTATCAAAGCGGACACTATTCCAGTACTTTTTATTAAAATGATAAGCCCCTTCAATTCCCGAATAATGTTCACGCAGTTCGATTGCTTTCTCCGGGTCACATTTTAGCGCGATGTGATTAGCTTCTTCCAGGTCAATGAGAGCAAACATCTTGTTCATTACCTTTATAACCAGTGATACATCATCGAAAGGGAAAGATTCGGTGACTCCTCTCTTGCTTAAGCAGTATTCTCTGATAGTTTCTACATTCATAATGAATTAATAATTATAGTATGTTTTCATAATTGGTTATATCATAATTTTAAGCGCAGATTGCACGCATTTCACGGCTCTTATAATGATGAATATGTAAAGCCAAAGCATTCTTTAATATAAAGGAGGATAAAACGCTTCCTCTATGTGTTCAACCTTGAAATGCCCGTCGTTGCCTACTACAGTAATGATATCAAAGCGTACAGGAGAGTCAATCTGAAACAATCTGATATAGGTATCCGCTGCGCGTACCGTACGTCTTATTTTAGGTAAATCAACAGCATCTTCCGGCTCTGCAAATAGGGTATTACTGCGAGTTTTCACTTCTACTACAATCAGTTCATTATCCTTTGCTGCTACAATGTCCAGTTCGAAATGTCCTTTTCTCCAGTTCCGGTCACGGATGAGATACCCCTTCTGTTCAAGATAAGCTACGGCGGCATTTTCTCCGGCTTTTCCTAAATCATTATGTTTAGCCATCTTTTTTTGCAAATTTACTGCTTTTATTCTTTGTATTTACAGAAGTAAAAGTAATTTTGCAGAAGATATGAGAAAAAGGAGTAAGAAGTGCCTGAAAATGCATGTCGAGTGTACCAAAAGGGAACGACGGATGAGCATTTTATTGAGCGACGAAGAACAGCTGATTGTAGATCTTATCTTGAGAAATATAAGATAACGAACAAGTCACGTTGGCTTCGTGAAACGATTCTCATGTTTATTCATAAGAATATGGAAGAAGATTATCCAACCCTTTTTGGTGAACACGACATGAGACGATAGGGGATAATAAAAATAATAGATTCAAAATAAAAGGGTGGAATGCTGGACGATATTTACTTCATGAAACAAGCTTTGATAGAGGCAGGAAAGGCTGCCGAGCGCGGGGAAGTTCCCGTTGGAGCTGTTGTGGTTTGTAAGGAGCGGATTATCGCACGTGCCCATAATCTCACAGAAACATTGAATGATGTAACGGCTCATGCGAGATGCAGGCTATTACAGCTGCTGCCAATGTGCTTGGTGGCAAGTACTTGAACGAATGTACCCTGTATGTCACGGTTGAACCTTGCGTAATGTGTGCCGGAGCTATTGCTTGGGCACAGACTGGTAAACTTGTATTTGGCGCTGAAGATGAAAAACGCGGCTATCAGAAATATGCCGGTTCGGCTCTACATCCTAAAACGGTGGTTGTAAAAGGGGTAATGGCTGACGAATGCGCTACATTAATGAAAGAGTTCTTTGCTGCGAAACGAAAATAAAAGCAGTATTCTGTTTATTTGATTTCCTCAAAATCTACATATTCACCATCGTCCTGGGTGAATATTTTTTTATGTCTTTTTTCCGGGACGTTCTCGGAATATATTTCCTCTTCATCATCATTTGAACGGCGATCTCTTTGGCCATAGTCCTGTTGGCTTGTACGTCCCGATTCCGTTTGTTTCGGGCGTGATGAAGAAGAACCACGTCCTAATCCGAAAATCGTTCTTAGTATGAAGCCGATAATAGAAAGGCCAAATACGAAAATGGCAATAATAAAAATGAGTATGAATAAAAGTATATGCATCGGGCTATGATTTTTATGTTGTTACTTCGATAAAACTCATAGTACAACAAACGTGCCAAGAGATTGTTTATTTACTTTTTCTTGTAAAAAGTGAAAGTAAAATATACCATACAATGATGGCGGCAAAGCTACTGATTCCAAGAAATATAAGAAGAGGAATGCAGATAATCAGGAATATAAAACTGATTTTGTTGTCATTCCATGACAGATTTTTAAATTTCAGCGAAAACATCGGTATTTCTGATACCAGCAGTCCGGAAAACAGACAGACAAGTATAAGAAGGTAGACAGGATGGCAGTTGTCTGATATCAGGAAGTCATGTGCACCCGCCACTAAAGAACCCCAGAACAGAGCGTTGGCGGGAACCGGAAGTCCCACAAAAGAACTGGTCTGTCGCGTGTCATTATTGAATTTAGCCAGGCGCAATGCTGAAAAAACAGAAATCAAGAATGCCAAATAGGGTAGGTAAGGAGCGATGAACTCCATACTTGCCGGATAATACATTTCTTTGAACAGAGAGAATACGATCAGTGAAGGAGCAACTCCAAAACTGACATCATCTGCCAATGAGTCCAAGTCTTTTCCGATAATGGAATGTGCATTGAGCATACGAGCCAACAATCCGTCGAAGAAGTCGAAAATGGAACTTAAAGCAATGAAAAGTAGTGCCAGCTCATATTTGGCTTCAAAAGCCATGACGCAGGCAATACAACCGGAGAAAAGGTTCAGGCAGGTTACGGTATTCGGAATACTGTTTTTAATAACGTTTGTCATTGTGACAGAATTATTTAAGTTTGGCGATAACCGTTTGGTTACCGGTCGTTAATTGTCCCATGCTGACACATACTTCTGTGCCAATGGGTAAATACACATCCACACGGGAACCGAATTTGATAAATCCCATGTGTTCGTCAATATAACATTCTTCTCCTACTTCAGCGTAGGTGACAATACGGCGTGCCACTGCTCCGGCAATTTGCCGGGTGAGTACTTCCACTCCTTCCGGAGTTTCGATCACTACCGTAGAACGTTCGTTTTCTGTGCTGGCTTTCGGTAGCCATGCTTTCATGAAGTTTCCATTATGATGTGCTACCTTTTTAATGGTACCGTCCACCGGATACCAGTTGGCATGTACATTCACAATGCTCATGAAGATGGATATCATTAACCGGCGGTCATGGAAATATTCGTTTTCATCGACTTCCTCGATAACGACGATTTTTCCATCGGCGGGTGCTACGACAATCTTTTCAGTGTCCTGTCCGAAGAGACGGATCGGACATCGAAAGAAGTTCACCATCAGCAGATAGACTGATATACTCGCTACTGCTACCACATAAAAAGGTATTTTGCAATCGATCCCCCAATAAAGAGCCGCATTAATCAATAGCAATAGCAAGAAGCTAGCCCATAATATATGTGTTCCTTCGCGGTGAATACGTATTTTCTTCAATTTCTTTAGTCGGCCCATGAATGCTGTTTAATGATATTGTCTGCAAAAATATACTTAATTTAAAAATTCAGCAAGTAAATGAGCATAGAAATGCGAATGTTGATAACTTTTTGAGGATTATTTTTGTTTATAACCCGGGAGGTAGTAATTTTATGCCTTCAAATTAACTACTTATCATTATGCAGGATTTCGTTCATTTACATGTCCATACTCAATATTCTTTGTTGGATGGTCAGGCTAGCGTAGCTCGTCTGGTTGATAAAGCCATGAAGAATGGGATGAAGGGTATAGCCGTGACCGATCATGGAAATATGTTCGGTATCAAGGAATTTACGAACTACGTCAATAAGAAGAACAGCGGTCCGAAAGGTGAAGTCAAGGACCTGAAGAAGCGAATTGCAGGAATTGAGGCCGGCACGATAGAGTGCGAGGATAAAGAGGCGGAGATTGCTGCTTGCAAAGCTAAGATCGTGGAAGCGGAAAACAAACTATTCAAACCGATCATCGGTTGTGAAATGTATGTGGCACGCCGTACCATGGACCTGAAAGAAGGCAAGCCCGACCAGAGTGGTTATCACCTGATCGTATTGGCTAAGAATGAAACAGGTTATCACAACCTTATTAAATTAGTATCGCACGCGTGGACGCGCGGTTATTATATGCGTCCGCGTACTGACCGTAGCGAACTCGAAAAATATCACGAAGGACTTATTATTTGTTCAGCCTGTCTCGGTGGTGAGGTGCCGAAGCGGATTACTGCCGGGCAATTTGCCGAAGCGGAGGAAGCAATACAATGGTATAAGAATTTGTTTGGCGATGACTACTATCTGGAGTTACAACGCCATAAAGCGACTGTTCCCCGTGCCAATCATGAGTGTTATCCGTTGCAGGTGAATGTGAACAAACATTTGATAGAATATGCTAAGAAATTCAATGTCAAACTGATTTGTACGAATGATGTTCACTTTGTAGATGAAGAGAATGCGGAAGCGCACGACCGTTTGATCTGTTTGAGTACCGGTAAGGATTTGGATGATCCTACCCGTATGCTTTACACCAAACAAGAATGGATGAAGACACGCGAAGAGATGAACGAACTCTTTGCCGACGTGCCCGAAGCATTGAGCAATACACTGGAGATTCTTGATAAGGTAGAATACTACTCGATCGACCATGCACCTATCATGCCGACTTTCGCCATTCCCGAAGATTTCGGAACAGAGGAGGGGTATCGGGCGAAGTTTACAGAAAAAGACTTGTTCGACGAGTTTACTCAAGATGAACATGGTAATGTGGTATTAAGTGAAGAGGATGCGAAAGCAAAAATTAAACGCTTGGGTGGTTATGATAAACTTTATCGTATAAAACTTGAAGGAGATTATTTGGCAAAACTGGCTTTTGACGGAGCTAAAAGAATTTATGGTGAACCTCTAACGGAAGAAGTCAAAGAACGAATGAACTTCGAATTGTACATCATGAAAACGATGGGTTTCCCCGGATACTTCTTGATTGTACAGGACTTTATCAATGCGGCACGTAAGGAACTGGGTGTGTCGGTAGGTCCGGGACGTGGTTCGGCAGCAGGTTCAGCAGTGGCTTATTGTTTGGGTATTACGAAGATAGACCCTATCCAATATGATTTGCTGTTTGAACGTTTCTTGAATCCAGACCGTATTTCCTTGCCCGATATTGATGTGGACTTTGATGATGACGGTCGTGGTGAGGTACTTCGTTGGGTGACAAATAAATATGGTCAGGAAAAAGTTGCTCATATTATTACGTATGGTACTATGGCGACAAAGATGGCTATCAAGGATGTCGCGCGTGTACAAAAGCTACCTTTGTCAGAATCCGATCGTTTGTGTAAACTGGTTCCTGACAAGATTCCTGACAAGAAACTTAATTTGCCGAATGCCATTGCTTATGTTCCCGAATTGCAAGCAGCGGAAGCGTCATCTGATCCTTTATTGCGGGATACGATCAAGTATGCCAAAATGCTTGAAGGCAACGTGCGTGGTACAGGTGTACATGCTTGCGGTACGATTATTTGCCGTGATGATATTACTGACTGGGTACCTGTCAGCACTGCTGATGATAAGGAAACGGGCGAAAAGATGCTTGTTACCCAGTATGAAGGCTCGGTGATTGAAGATACTGGTTGATTAAGATGGACTTCCTCGGTCTGAAAACTTTGTCTATCATCAAAGAAGCTGTTGAAAATATCCGTTTAAGTCGTAATGTTGAAGTGGATGTCGATGCGATAGATATTTCTGATCCGGCTACTTATAAATTATATAGTGACGGACGTACGATTGGTACATTCCAGTTTGAATCTGCCGGTATGCAGAAGTACCTGCGCGAATTGCAGCCTTCTACATTCGAAGATTTGATTGCCATGAATGCCCTTTATCGTCCGGGACCGATGGATTATATCCCTGATTTTATTGATCGTAAACATGGACGCAAGCCGATTGAGTATGATATTCCTGTAATGGAAAAGTACTTGAAGGATACGTATGGAATTACGGTCTATCAGGAACAGGTGATGCTTCTGTCACGTTTATTGGCAGACTTTACTCGTGGTGAGTCTGATGCGCTCCGTAAAGCGATGGGTAAGAAGTTGCGTGACAAGTTGGATCACATGAAACCTAAATTTATTGAAGGTGGGCGTAAGAATGGACACGACCCGAAAGTGCTTGAGAAGATTTGGACAGACTGGGAAAAATTCGCGTCTTATGCTTTCAATAAATCACATGCTACTTGTTATTCGTGGGTAGCTTACCAAACAGCCTATCTAAAAGCAAATTACCCTCCTGAATATATGGCAGCTGTCATGAGCCGAAGTTTGTCTAACATTACCGATATCACGAAACTGATGGACGAATGTAAAGCAATGGGTATTCAGACGCTGGGACCGGATGTGAATGAAAGTAACCTGAAGTTTACCGTAAACCATGACGGTGATATTCGTTTCGGACTTGGTGCTGTCAAAGGTGTAGGTGAAGCTGCTGTACAAAGCATAATGGAGGAACGGCGTAAAAATGGTCCTTTCCTCGGTATATTCGACTTTGTGCAACGTGTCAACCTGAATGCCTGCAACAAGAAGAATATGGAATGTCTGGCATTGGCCGGAGGATTTGATAGTTTCCCGGAACTGAAACGGGAACAATATTTTGCTGTAAACTCTAAAGGGGAAGTGTTCCTGGAGACATTGATGCGTTATGGTAACCGCTATCAGGCAGATAAGGCAGCTGCTGTCAATTCTTTGTTCGGTGGTGAAAACGTTATTGATGTTGCAACTCCTGAAATTCCTCAAGGTGTAGAACGTTGGAGTGATCTTGATCGTCTGAATCGTGAGCGTGATTTGGTCGGTATCTATCTTTCTGCTCATCCGTTGGATGAATTTTCTATCGTATTGGAACATGTCTGCAATACACGGATGGCGGATTTGGAAGATAAAGCTGCACTTGTTGGTCGTGAAATAACGATGGGAGGAATTGTGACCAGTGTTCGTCGTGGAGTTAGCAAGAACGGAAATCCGTATGGTATTGCCAAGATTGAGGACTATTCCGGTTCTACCGAGATTCCATTCTGGGGAAACGACTGGGTGACTTATCAGGGATATCTCAATGAAGGAACGTTCTTGTATATCAAGCTCGCTGTCAAGCCAAACAATGGCGGCAGGATGAATTGGAAGTGAAAATCACCTCTATGGAGCTTCTTCCCGATGTGAAAGAAGAACTGGTGCAGAAGATCACGATTATCATTCCTCTGTCGGTCTTGAACTCGGCTTTGGTTACTGAACTTGCCACTCTGACTAAGGAACATCCGGGAAATACGGAATTGTATTTTAAAGTGACGGATGATGCCGATGTAAGCCACATGTCAATTGATTTGATTTCCCGTCCGATTAAGCTTTCGGTGGGGCGGGATTTAATAACATATTTAAAGGAACGTCCGGAACTGGGATTTCATATAAATTGATTATTGGTGATTTATGGCGTTTTGAAATAAGAATTTTGCTTTGTCTATTTCTTTATGGAACAAAGATAAGGAGGTTAATTTAAAATTTAGAAAAATAATAAAAGAGACAATGTTGTAGAAAACATAGTCTCTTTTTATTTATATAGTTGTGTGCTATTTTTTCAATCTTTGTTATCCTTTTTTCGATTTACGATACTCACGTGGAGACATCCCCATGATTTTGCTGAATAACCGGGAGAAATAATAGGTATCTTCTATACCTATTTTATAGCATATCTGATTAATTTTCATATCAGTAGTGTCGAGTAGCTGGCAGGATTGCTGTATCTTTAATAAGTTGAAATAGGTCAAAGGACTATGGCCTGTTTTCTTTTTGAACAACAGGGAGAAGTGGGAAGGAGAATATCCGATCTGATCGGCTATATCTTGTAGGCTAAGATGCTTTTCCATATTCTCTTTCATATAATGAATAGCCAGTTCGCTTACATTTTCATCTTCTGCTGCATCATTATTTGCAGTTGCATTGCGAAATTGTTGTATATATCGCAATGTTCCCAAATAAAAATGAAACATAGAGAATGCATAACGCAGGTTCTCATTACTATAACCATTCTTCAAAGTATTGAATATCTCTTCAAATAAATTGATTCGTGTACTGATGCGTGAATGCGATTCAGGTTGGATATCCATTGGGCGGCTTGCCTCTTGAGCGTAAAAGGGAGCGAGAATACCTTTAAAGTGTATCCAGTAAATAGTCCATGGATACGATTTGTCGGAAGCATAGGCATGGGGAACTCCCGCAGGGAGGATAAAATACTGGTTGGCGGATACGGTATATTCCTGATTGCCGATGCGATACCATCCGGCCCCGTCTATGCAATAGATGAATACATACTGGTTGATAGGCTCTTTCCGTTCCCGGAAGTGATGCTTGGCTTTCGGATAATATCCGATGTCAGTAATGTGTAGCATGGAGGTAAGAGGGTCTTCTTCCATTTTGTCAACGATAATGCGGGGAAGCACTAAAGCTCTTTCTCCGGTAAATCCATCTTTCAACTTTACCATAATCTCATAGTATATGATTCGACTGTTCTGCGCAAATATATAACAATGTATCTTATCTATCAAATAAACTGCAAAAAATAAGATTGTCCATCTTTATCGAATGAAATTCTATTTTTTATGCTCTTGACATGCTCTATCTTTGCAGTATCAATTAATCAATCTTCTAATGGTATGAAAAGTTATAATAAAAAGTTTGTCTATTTTATATGTTTAGTCTCTGCGATGGGCGGACTTCTCTTTGGCTACGACTGGGTGGTGATAGGGGGAGCGAAGCCTTTCTATGAACTCTATTTCGATATTGCCGATGTACCCGCCATGCAGGGACTTGCCATGAGCGTGGCTTTGCTCGGTTGTTTGATTGGCGCTATGGTGGCAGGCATGATGGCAGACCGTTATGGACGTAAGCCTCTCCTGATAATTTCTGCTTTCATATTCTTGTCTTCAGCTTATGCTACCGGAGCGTTTTCCGCATTTAGTTGGTTTTTGGCAGCCCGTTTTTTAGGTGGCATCGGAATCGGAATTGCTTCGGGACTTTCTCCCATGTATATTGCCGAAGTAGCTCCTACGTCAATTAGGGGAAAACTCGTTTCGCTGAATCAATTGACGATTGTACTCGGTATCCTGGGCGCTCAAATCACTAACTGGCTGATTGCAGAACCTATTCCTGCAGACTTTTCTCCTGTGGATATTTGTGCTTCATGGAACGGGCAGATGGGATGGCGATGGATGTTTTGGGCGGCTGCCTTCCCTGCTGCGATATTCTTGTTGTTGGCATGTTTCATCCCCGAAAGTCCCCGCTGGCTGGCGATGAAAGGAAAAGAAGAGAAAGCATGGAATGTGCTTAGTAAAATAGGTGGTGATGATTATGCCGATCAGGAACTTCGCTTGGTGGAAGAAACCGGTTCTTCGAAGTCGGAAGGAGGATTGCGGTTATTGTTTAGCCGTCCGTTCCGCAAGGTACTTGTTTTAGGCATTATTGTGGCTGTATTCCAGCAATGGTGCGGTACGAATGTAATCTTCAATTATGCGCAGGAGATATTCCAGTCTGCAGGGTATTCGTTGGGAGATGTTCTCTTTAATATTGTGGTGACAGGTGTGGCGAATGTAGTTTTTACTTTTGTGGCTATCTATACAGTCGAACGCTTGGGACGTCGCGCTCTGATGCTTTTGGGTGCCGGAGGGCTGGCTGGCATTTATCTCATTCTCGGCACTTGCTATTTCTTCGAGGTAAGCGGATTCTTTATGGTGGTACTTGTTGTGCTGGCTATCGCTTGCTATGCAATGTCCCTGGGGCCTATCACTTGGGTGCTGCTTGCCGAAATCTTCCCGAACCGGGTGCGTGCCGTTGCAATGGCAACCTGTACATTTGCTTTGTGGGTAGGTAGTTTCACGCTGACATACACTTTCCCGTTACTGAATAATTTCTTGGGAAGCAGTGGTACATTCTGGATTTATGCAGTCATTTGTGCTGTCGGCTATTTGTTCTTCTTCCGTGCGTTGCCCGAAACGAAAGGCAAATCACTGGAAGCATTGGAAAAGGATTTAATCAAATAAAAAAAACAACAGGTTGGCAAATTAACAAGTAAGTAAATAGGTATTGGATAACATCATCAATCAGGCAGGGAGAATGTAAAATCTCCCTGTCCCTGACCCTCTTTGTCTCTTGATCTCTTTGTCAACGAATACAAAAACAAATTTATAATCAATAATACGATGGTAAAAGCATGGAAAGAAAAGGTGGTTATACCTACTTATGAAGTAGGCAAACCGGAGAAGAATCCAATATTCTTGGAGAAACGCGTATATCAAGGCAGTAGCGGGGTGGTCTATCCTTATCCTGTGATTGAATCGATGTCTGATGAGAAAGTGGATAAGGAATACAATGCTATTTTTATCGAAAACGAATACATTAAGGTCATGATTCTGCCCGAACTGGGCGGACGTGTACAAATGGCATACGATAAAATTAGAGAACGTCATTTCATTTATTATAATCATGTGATAAAGCCTGCTTTGGTAGGGCTTGCCGGACCGTGGATTTCAGGCGGCATTGAGTTTAACTGGCCTCAACATCACCGCCCCAGCACCTACATGCCTGTAGATACGACTATTGAGGAAAATGCTGACGGAAGTGTCACGGTATGGGTGAATGAAATGGAACGTATGTTTCATCAGAAAGGAATGGCAGGTTTTACGCTTCGTCCGGGACATGCTTTTCTTGAAATCAAGGGAGTACTTTACAATCGTACTGAAGTACCGCAGACCTTCCTGTGGTGGGCAAACCCTGCCGTAGCGGTGAACGACTACTATCAGAGCGTATTCCCGCCCGATATCAATGCCGTTTTCGACCATGGAAAGCGTGCCGTATCCAGTTTCCCCATCGCAACGGGTACTTACTACAAGATGGATTATTCTGCCGGAGTAGATATCTCGAACTATAAGAATATCAAGGTTCCTACTTCCTATATGGCTGTCAACTCCCGCTTTAACTTTGAGGGTGGATATGAGAATGATACTCGTGCCGGCATGCTTCATGTAGCGAACCACCACATTTCTCCGGGCAAGAAACAGTGGACGTGGGGAAACGGCGACTTTGGCCGCGCATGGGACCGCAACCTGACGGACGAAGACGGGCCGTACATTGAACTGATGGCAGGTGTCTATACCGAAAATCAACCGGACTTTACCTGGCTCCAACCTTACGAAGAAAAGAGCTTCGTTCAATATTTCCTGCCTTACCGGGAATTGGGAGTGGTGAAGAATGCCAGCAGGGATTTGCTGATGAATATTGAACCGGAAGGGGAGGACAGCGTTCGCTTCAAGATATTTGCTACTTCGTGCCAAACGGTAAATGTTGTCTTGAAAGGTGAAGACGGGAAAATATATTATAGCAAGGAAGTGACTATCACTCCGGAAGAATTGCTGGATGAAACGGTAAATGTGAATGGTGAGAAGCTCGACAAACTGATTCTTGAAATCACGGCAAACGGAAGGGAATTACTTTATTGGCATGCAGAACCGGAAGAAGTGAAACCTATTCCCGACGCTGCTGAAGCAGCCCTGCTCCCGGAAGAAATAAAGACTACTGAACAGCTTTATCTGACCGGCTTACACTTGGAACAGTACAGACACGCCACATACAATCCCGTAGAATACTACGAAGAAGCATTGCGCCGTGATCCGATTGATGTGCGTAATAACAATGCGCTTGGTCTGTGGTATATCCGTAAAGGCCGTTTCCATAAAGCGGAGCAATACTTGCTTACAGCCGTAAAGACCTTACAGAAACGTAATCCGAATCCATACGACGGAGAACCGATCTATAATCTCGGTCTTGCCTTGAAATACCAGAGACGATACAATGAGGCTTACGACCGTTTCTATAAATCTTGTTGGAATGCCGCCTGGCAGGATGCGGGATACTTTGCCTGCGCGCAGATTTCTACCATGCAAAGTCGTTTGGAAGATGCCTTAGACGAAATAGACCGTTCGCTTATCCGCAACTGGCATAATCATAAAGCCCGCGCTCTGAAAACTGCTATTCTCCGCCGGATGGCAGAACCGAAGAAGCCCTGCAACTGATTGAAGACTCATTGGCTATTGATAAATTCAACTTTGGCTGTCGTTATGAGAAGTATCTGATAACGAACGTAGTCGACGAATTGTCTGTCATGAAAGAGATGATGCGTGGAGAACCTCACAACTATGATGAAATAGCTCTTGACTATTGTGCCGCAGGTTGTTGGCAGGAAGCTGCTTCCTTATGGAATATAGCCATTGCCGAAGGTATTGTTACACCAATGACTTACTATTATCTGGGCTGGTGTCTGCACCAGGGGGGACTTTCCGGAGTGAAACAGGCATTTGCCGATGCAGTCAAAGCTTGCCCCGATTACTGTTTTCCCAACCGTTTGGAAGCAATTCTTGCCTTGCAATGTGCTATGGTACAGAATCCGGACGATGCAAGAGCTCCTTACTATTTGGGTAATCTGTATTACGACAAGCGCCAGTACGACCTGGCTATGGAAGCATGGGAAACTTCCGCAAGACTGGACGGTAGCTTTCCGACCGTATGGCGTAACCTGGCTTTGGCATTCTTCAACAAGAAAAATGAGGAAGCGAAAGCCATCGAATGTATGGAACGTGCTTTCCGCCTTGACACAACCGATGCACGTATCTTGATGGAACTCGATCAACTTTACAAGCGTGTCCGTCGTTCGCACAAAGAGCGCCTAGCTTTCCTGCAACAATATCCTGAACTTATTAAGCAGCGTGATGACCTGATACTGGAAGAAATCACCTTGTTGAATCAGACAGGAGAGTACGAAAAGGCGAAAACGGTATTGGATGCACATAACTTCCATCCCTGGGAGGGTGGCGAAGGAAAAGTGCCTGCCCAATATCAACTGGCTCGTGTGGAATTGGCAAAGAAAGCATTAACTGCCGGTGAGAATAAAGAAGCAATATCATTATTGGAAGAATGTCTGGAATATCCGCATCATCTTGGTGAAGGCAAATTGTATGGTGCACAGGAGAATGATTTTTATTACTTCCTGGGTTGTGCTTACGAAGGATTGGGACAACATGACAAGGCTGTGGAATGTTGGGAACAGGCAATCATCGGACCTACCGAACCGGCTGCCGCCATGTACTACAATGATGCGAAACCTGATAAAATATTCTATCAAGGTCTGGCGTTATTGAAACTCGGGCGCATGGATGAGGCTAACGGCCGCTTTCATAAATTGACTTCTTATGGAGAAAAACATTTGTTTGACAAGATTAAAATGGATTATTTTGCAGTGTCGCTACCCGACTTGTTGATTTGGGAGGATGACTTGACGATAAGGAACGTAATTCACTGCAAATATATGATGGCATTAGGATATTGGGGACTGAACCAGAAGGAGAAATCCGTCCGGTTATTGAGTGAGGTAGAAAGATTGGACATTAATCATCAGGGTATTCAGGCTTTCAGGAGCCTGATAGGGTAAGACAACTTAGTGGCGATGTGTAATTTTAAGCATCGTCACAAGTTCCTTTTTATATAAACCTTAAATAGCAATGACATGAGAAATATTAAAAACGGTTTAATCATGAAAATCACAGGCTTTATTGTAATTAGCTTTTCCATTGTGTGCAGTACGGCTGCTTGTTCGGACGACCCGGTAGCAGTCGCTAACCCAGAACCAGCTGTTACAGTGGTGAAAGTACCTAACGGAAGTTTTGAAGAAAACGCTGCCGAAACAGCTTCTCCTAAAGGCTGGACAGTAAGCGGGGACTATTCTGCCGCAAAAGTGGTACAAGGGGGATGTGAAGGCAACTATGCTTTACATTATCGAGCAACTTCGTCATATACAGTATCCACCCGCCAGACTGTCAACGGTTTGGAAGATGGTTTTTATGACCTTGAATTCTATTATAAGAGTACCGGAGGACAAATATCCTGTTATGTGGCAGCCGGCACTGATACTAAGAAAATGACTTCATTACAAGCATCTCCTTCTACCTGGGTTCGCTCTTATGTACGCGGGATAAAAGTGGAAAACGGTAAATGTGATATTGAAATCCACAGCGAATCGGCTGAAGCAAACTGGAGCCGCTTTGACGGACTGCGTTTGAAGAAAACAGAAAAGGAATTTAATCTGCTGAAAGGCGGTGATATCTCACAACTGACTTATGTAGAGCAGATGGGTGGCAAATTCTCTGAGAACGGAGAAGAAAAAGACTGTATCGAAATATTGAAGAATAATGGTTTCAACATTGTCCGTCTCCGTCTGTACAATGACCCGGGAAATCCGGACTATTCTCCTTCCAACCGTTTGCCCGCAGGTATTTCAGGGCCGGAAGATATTTTGCGGCTGGCAAAAAGAGCCAAACAGGCCGGTATGCAGATTCTGCTGACTTTCCATTATAGTGATTACTGGACAAATGGAGAAGACCAGAACAAACCGCACGAGTGGGAAGGGCTTGACTTTGAAGGACTGAAAAAGCGCTCTATGATTTTACCTTTGATTTCATGAACAAGATGAAAGCACAGGGTACGACTCCCGAATTTGTTGCGTTGGGTAATGAGACACAAGCCGGCATGTTATATCCGGATGGAAGTTGTGACAATTTTGTGCAGCTTTCCGAACTATTCAATACAGGTTATGATGCGGTGAAAGCTGTATCACCGGATTCAAAGGTAGTTATCCACTCGAATGCTGCCGGAGATAAAGACCAGTACAACTGGTATTATGGTGAACTGAAAAACAGAAACACAAAGTATGATATAATCGGTGCTTCCTACTATCCTTTCTGGACAGAAAAACAGCAGGGCAAATTCGTGAATGGGCGGATTATATTACAGCCAAATTTGATAAGGATATTTTGATTATGGAAACAGGATATAGCTGGGACAAGACTTTGCCGGATAATACTCCGGGGCAGTTGGCGCACAATGGCCGTATCCTGATTTCTCTCCGCTCGGACAGAAGAACTTCATGCTTGAACTTATTAAAGAAATTAAGCAGGCTAAAGACTGCCGCATACTTGGTTTTCTTTATTGGGATCCTATCTTCATCGAAGTGGAAGGTATGGGATGGGAACTGGGTGCCAAGAATTATGTGAGCAACACCACTCTGTTTGATTTTGAAGGGAATAGATTGGAAGCATTGGATGCATTCAAATATAACAACTAAAAGGAAGATACCATGAAGAATATTTTAAGTAGATTCGGAAAAATCAGTTTGTTGTTGGCATTTATGTATTTTGTTGTCGGTTGCGATGATGATAAGGAAGATGTGGCTCCCGGTCTTTATGTAATGAGTGATGAGATAGAGACATTTCCCGGTGACACCGTTTTGGTATCAGGAACCGCATCTAATTATGTAGGATTGGAAAGCGTTACGTTAAGTTGTGAACAATGGGGGATTCATAAGGTATATGAACTGGGCGGGCAAAAGCCTAAAGTCTTTAATTATAATTATCAACTCATTGTGCCGAAAAACGCTAGTTTGAAGAACATTTATTGATTACTATCCGGGACGTAGACGGTCGGGAAAGCAAGAAAAATGTGTTGCTGACTTATGTAGCGGATATGGAGAGTCCAGTTATGCAAACTCAACTACCGTCGCGGATAGCAGTGGATTTCGACGCAGTTGCAAATAAAGGAAGTTGGAATCTGAATGTGAAGTTCACCGATGACCGCGAGTTGAAAGATATTCGTCTTCAAATCCCCAGTATGCAAATAGATGAGACGGTAAAAGTAACCGGGCGTAGTGGAGAATTGAAACGTACTATTGATTTTACTACGGGAGAATTTCCTGTCACTTTGATGATAACGGATGCCGGAGGTAATGAAACTGTTGTCACTACTACGGTTGTTGTTATGTTGGCAGAGGAGGAAGAGCCATTCGAAGATTACCCTGTAATGTGGGTGGTTAATGCTTCAGAAAAAGCTGACGACTATCTCGACGGTTACTATGCACCGATGACCCGCAAGGGAGAATACCAATATGAAGGAAAAATTTATGCAGACAAGGCGAACTTTCAAATCTATTTTACGGCGGAGAAGACAATGGACGGTGACCTCTTCGGTGTAAGTCCTTATGTTAATTCAAAACTGATGAATAACAATGGTTATGTGGTACCTGTTACGGTTGCTGAGTCAGGTTATTATGGCGTTTGGATTGATTTGCAGGCACATACTTATAGTATGTGGAAACTGGAACCTTCAGCGACAACCTATACGGGCTCGCTTACCGTGTCCGGCTGTGGCTTCAGTGATTTTGCCGATTGGGGTACGCCTGCTACAGAGATGGTGCGCAATGGATATCGTTATACCTCTACCTTGCACCAAATCGGCAGTTATTCAAGTACGCGCCAATACTATGCAGCCCGTGTGTCCGACTGGGGATATGTTCTCCGCTATTGGGGTGATGCGACTGGATGCGGCTGGTGGGAAGATACCACAAGCGCAGGTGGTGGAGTGGCAAGCTATGCAAGCGATTATGACGGTGTGGTGCAAATCACCTTCGATACAGCTATTCTTTGGGCTACAATCAAGAAAATAACAGAATAAAAAGAGAGCAACTATGAAAACAATATATTCAATATGTGTGAGGACAGGATTCTTTTTTACCTTCCTGTTGTTGGCAACTTCACTGATGGCACAAAATATCCAAGTGAAGGGACTGGTGAAAGACCCGGCTGGTGAAGCTATTATTGGTGCGAGTGTAGTGGTGAAAGGTACTACCAACGGCTCCATTACGGATTTGGACGGTAAGTTCAGTCTGTCTGACGTACCTTCGGGAGCAACGATTACCGTTTCTTATATCGGTTACCTCTCTCAAGAGAAGAAAGTATCCGCTACACCCATGGAGTTTATTCTGAAAGAAGACACTAAAACATTGGATGAAATTGTAGTAGTCGGTTATGGTACGACTAAAAAGAGCAGTATCTCTGGTGCGGTGGCTTCCGTAAAAGCTGATGAATTACCGACGGCTGCATCAGCTTCGGTAGGTTCCATGCTGCGTGGACGTTCGTCAGGAATGAATATCACACAAAACAGTGCCAATCCAGGTGGTTCGATGAATATCTCCATTCGTGGTGGACTTTCAGGACAAAGTCCGTTGATTGTCATTGACGGTGTGCCGCAGTTGTCAACAAAAACAGTGACAACAGGAACGGCATATAGTGGTGGTGAGAAAGACAATGCTCTGATTAACCTCAATCCCAATGACATTGAGACGATTGATATTTTGAAAGATGCATCAGCAGCGGCTATTTACGGTTCGGATGCTTCGGGTGGTGTGATTCTGATTACCACTAAACGAGGAAAAACAGGTAAGCCCGACATCTCTTATTCCGGTTCGGTTGCTTTCCAGTATATCAAGGATGCACCGGATTTCCTGAATGCGCGTGATTTTATGATTGAACAGAATAAAGTGTTTGATGAACTGGGGCGTGGGGATGAAAAGAAATATACTGATAGGCAGATTGCTAATTTCGTAGGCGACGGAACAGACTGGATGGATGAAGTAACCCGTGTAGGTATCGTTAATGAACATAATCTTTCGGTTTCTGCCGGTACGGACGCCACGAAATACTTGTTCTCATTGAGTTATTATGACCATCAGGGAATTGCCAAGAATAACTCGATGAATCGTATCACTGGGCGTTTGAATGTTGACCAAACTATCAACCGTATGTTGAAAGCCGGCATTAATTCCACTTTCTCGCAGATAAAGTATCATGACGTACCGTTGGGGGATGGACGGCAGGATAATTCAGCGCTGATATATTCGGCTATGACATTTATTCCTACCGTACCGGTACGTGATGAAGAGGGTAAATATTCCGTAAATCCGATTCGTGACATCTATCCGAATCCGGTTTCATTATTGGATATTACCGACCAGACAGTGAGCCGCGACCTTTTTGTCAGTGGTTATCTGGAATTCCGACCAATCAAAGATTTGCTGATAAAGGCTACTGTCGGTTTCGATATGAAAGATGTGCAGGCCGACCAATATATTCCCACCACGACCAAAAAGGGATATAGTGTGGACGGTCAGGCTTCCAAGCAAAATGCGAAATCGCAAATGAACCTGTTCAATGTGATTGCCAATTACACGAAAGTGTTCAATGAAATACATGACGTGAACCTGATGGCTGGTTTTGAATACAAGAAGTCGTCTTGGGAAGGGATGGGTATCGTCGCTTCACAATTCCCATACGACGGCTCTTTGATGAACAATATCGGGACAAGTGAGCAGGAAAAACCGACTATCAGCTCGTATAAGGGAGCTAGTGAAATGGCTTCATTCCTTGCACGTTTGAATTATTCGCTGGCATCTAAATATATCTTGACTGTCAATCTCCGCATAGACGGTTCGTCCAACTTCTCAAAGGAGCATCAATGGGGCACTTTCCCGGGAGTATCGGCAGCCTGGCGTATGAATGAAGAAAACTGGCTGAAGGATATCGGTTGGTTGAGCAACCTGAAACTCCGTGCAGGTGTGGGACAAACCGGTAATGCAGGCAACCTCACCGGTATCAATACTTATTATAAAGTTTCACAAGGCGCATTTGCACCTAACGGAAGCTTGGTAAACGGTATGGCTATCTCCAAACTGGGCAATGATAAATTGAAATGGGAGACACTGACCGACTATAACTTCGGTATTGATTTCGGTTTCTTCAACAACCGTCTGTCCGGGTCTGTCGACCTCTACCAACGTCTGCGTAAGGATGTCATTTTAGAGAAAAATTTGATGTCCTATCAGGAAGTGAAGACGATAGATTACAATTCAGCGACCGTTTACCGTGCCCGTGGTATAGATATCGGTATCCACAGTGTAAATTTCGATAATAAGAACTTTGGCTGGACTACCGACATCAATTTCTCCTATTACCGCAATCACACAACGAAACGTGACCCGGACTTCATTCCTGCTGTCTATCAGGATTATGTGGAAAGATGGGACAACATCTACGGATACAGGACGAATGGCCTGATTCAGATGGACCAGACTTATAACCATCTGCAGAAATCCGGCGCCGAGCTATTCTGTATCAGGATTTGAATGGTTACCAACTCGATGAGAAGGGCGAAAAGATGCGAGATAGTGAAGGACGTTATATCCGAACAGCGGGAGAGGATGGCGTGCTCGACGAAGCTGACATGGTGGTATTGGCAAATAGTACCCCGATTCCTTTCAGTATCAATAATACTTTCCGCTGGAAAACTGGGATGCCAACATCTACATCTATGGTTCGCTGAATGGATGGAAGGTGAACGACATTAAGTTACAGTCCATCTATGGTATCGAAGACATAACGTATGGCGTCAATGTTTTGGATGAGGTGAAGAACCGTTGGTCGCCTGCCAATCCTATGGGTACATTGCCGGGTGTGGCGGAAGCTTCTTCGGGCGTTGACCCCAAGAAAAGTGACTTTTTCCTCGAAAAGGCTTGGTATCTGCGTTTGGATAATGTGTCAATCGGTTATACTTTCCCTGCCCAATGGCTTAAGAATAAGATTCGTTCAGTCAGGCTGTATGCCGCGGGGCGCAATCTGGCCGTATTTACTCCTTATAAGGGAATGGATCCTGAAACTGGAAATGGTATCGGAGCTTATCCGAATCAGTCTTCATTTGCTATTGGTCTGGATGTGAAATTCTAATATATACTGGGTATGAAAACAATGAAATATATAGCAACAGTCTTGATGCTGTTATCGATGACTTCCTGTGAACTGGAACGTTTGGACTATACCGAAATCTCTCCGGAAAACTTCTTTAAGACGGAGACTGACTTGAAACTGGCGGTAAATTCGCTCTACTATGATTTTAACCCCGGTGATTTCAAAGCTGTTTATTCAGCGGATTATATGGGATATCAAGTAATAGGTGATATGACGACTGATGTGCTTTGGTGTTGCTGGGCGTGGGAGTCAGATGAACTTTATTTCCAACAGTGGTATGCTACTGTGGGAGGCAGTATTCAGAATCATGCTTATTCGAATTTCGAGCGTTATAATTTTCTTTCGAAAGCACGTAATACCATTCGTCGTATTGAGAACTCTCCGGTGAGTGAAGACGCAAAAACGCTTTATTCGGGTGAGGCGAAGGCTTTGCGCGGATGGATGGGGCTTTACCTTTATGATATGTTCGGTCCTGTGCCGGTGGCTTCGGATGAGGTACTGGACGACCCGCAGACTTTTGTTTATCTTCCCCGTCTGACGGAAGAAGAATATGACGCAATGATGGAAGCGGACTTGCGGGATGCAATTCGTGATTTACCCGAAGTGGCGGAGGCACGCGGACGTATGACGAAAGGGGCGGCACGTATGATTCTGTTGAAATATTACATGATAAAAGGCTACTTTGATAAAGCGGAAACTTTAGCTCGTGAATTGTTGGAGATGGAAGGACGTGTGTACAGCCTGCAACCTGATTATAACTATATCTTCTCCAAAGAGGGAATAGGCAACAATGAGGTGATTCTGCAACTGGCTTGCAACAATACTGCCAGTTGGTACTCCAACTACATGACTGCCGAAGTGCTTCCCGCCGATTATCCTTGGGCTGAAAAGGCAACCGGTTGGGGTGGCTATGTAATGCCTTGGGATTTTTATGGCACATTTGAAGAAGGAGACTTGCGTCTGAAGAACGTAGTGACTGCTTATACGAATAAAAATGGAGAAAAGATAGACCGCTCAAATAGCAGTCAGTTGGCAAAGGGTGCGCTACCCTTGAAATACGGTATGGATCCGGATATGAAAGACGGACAAAGCGGCATTGACGTGGTTATCTATCGCTACGCTGATGTGCTGTTGACACTTGCCGAGTGTATCAACCGTAATGAGGGCAGTCCTACAACGGAAGCCATTGGTTTGGTAAACCGTGTACGCAAGCGTGCCGGATTGTCGGAACTGGATGACGCTCAAACAGCTTCCGGTGAAGCCTTCAATGAAGCCATCCTTCTGGAGCGCGGTCATGAGTTCTATCTCGAAGGCTTCGCCGTCAAGATTTGATTCGCTTTGGAAAGTATGTGGAATATGCCAATAACCGCATTGATGCCATTAATAAATCCGAAGGACGCGGCTACTTCAATGTACACGAAGGACACAACCGTTTCTGGATTCCGCAGAGTTTCATTGATGAGTCCAAAGGGGCTATCAAGCAAAATGATTATGATAGATAGTAAATAGTAGTAAGTAGATAAACCATGAAATATATATTCTTATATATCCTTGCCTGCCTGTTTACGGTAAATGCGGTAGCGCAAAGTATCAAACCGACTGTTGCGGTCTTGGGCGATTCATATTCTACCTTTGAAAAGTATATACCGGACACCAATAAAACGTATTACACAACTACCGATTGGTCTAAGACAGGGGTAGTGAATGTGAAACAGACGTGGTGGTGGCAGGTCATCAAGAAAGCCGGTTTCAAGTTGGGAGCAAACGACTCCTATAGCGGGGCTACTGTATCCTATTCGGGATATAATGACGAGGACTATGCCGACCGTTCATTTATTACAAGGGTTCCCCGTTTGGGGAATCCTGATATCATCCTCATCTTCGGTGGAATCAATGACAATTGGGCAGACACTCCTATCGGTGAGTACAAATATGGAGATTTCAAGCGTGCCGATCTGTATACCTATCGTCCTGCATTGGCTAAATTGATAGAGTTGGCTCAAGAGCATTATCCCAATGTGACGCTTTACTTTATCATCAGTGATGACTTGAAAACGGAGATTGTGGAATCGACCAAGGTTGTTTGCGAACATTACGGAATAAAATACGTACAACTGCAAGGAATCGAGAAAGAAAGCGGGCATCCTACTGTAAAAGGAATGGAAACAATTGCGAATCAAGTATTGACTCTGATTAAATAAGAATTACATCATTAAAAACACATATTATGAAGAAGAAAATTTATGCAGCTTTAGCGTTTGCTCTATATGCAACCACTTTTCATGCACAGCAGATTTATGAGCTTTCCGCTCCGGCGAAAGAGAAGACTATATATATGGGACACCTCAAGATGGGGGGCAGTAACCCGTCGGGTGGAAATATTTCCGTAAACAGCTATTATATGTCTATCGACGGAAAGCCTGTGATACCTGTTATGGGAGAGTTCCACTTTACCCGTTATCCCCGTGCACAGTGGGAACAGGAGATTGTAAAGATGAAAGCCGGTGGGGTGAATGTATTGCCAACCTATATTTTCTGGGGATTACATGAGGAAGAGGAAGGCAAGTTCTGCTGGAGCGGCAATAAAGACTTACGCCATTTTATAGAACTTTGCAAGAAACATGACATGCCGGTCATCGTACGTATCGGCCCTTTCTGTCACGGTGAAATACGTAACGGCTCCATACCCGACTGGCTTTTCGCCCGTCCGGTGGATGTACGCAGCAATCAGCCTCTATACCTCTCTTATGTAAAAAGACTTTATGGAGAGATAGGCCGGCAACTGCAAGGATTGTATTATAAGGATGCGGTCCGATCATCGGTTGCCAGTTGGAAAATGAGATGCAGCATTCTGCATCTCCTTGGGGAGTGAATTATCCCGGTGAACCGTTGGATTTTACTGTGGCAAGTTATGACATTGACTATGCTATGATTGGCGTAAGTGTAATGGATAAGAAAGTCACTACCGCCGAACTTGGGGAGGAACACATGCGTACCCTTAAAAGAATGGCACAGGAAGAAGGTATTATCACTCCGTTCTATACAGCCACCGGCTGGGGAAACGCAGCTGTTATTGACAATGAAGCAATTCCTGTGACATCCGCCTACACCTATCCTTTTTGGGAAGAACCGAGAATGTCGCCTTTCTGTATGTTCAAAGATATACACCGTGTGCCTGATTATGCTCCGGTGCGTTATGATGCGGAACGATTCCCCTCGTTCTGTGCGGAAATGGGTGCAGGAATGCAGATGATTTACCGACGCAGACCTATCGTTACGGCACGTGCAGCACAGGCGTTGATGATTCGTACACTCGGTAGCGGAAGCAACGGCATCGGATATTATATGTATCACGGAGGAAGCACTCCGCTACGTCAGGATAATATAGGAAGTTATCAGGACGAACCGATGGGGATGCCCAAAATCTCCTATGATTTCCAGGCTCCTCTTGGCGAATTCGGACTGGAACATCCGTCTTATCGTTACCTGCGCACCATCCATTCGTTTCTTGCCGATTTCGGCAGTAATCTTGCTCCCATGGAAACCGTATTACCGGAAGGTTGGGAAAAGATGACACCCGAAAATCGTGATGACCTGCGTTATGCTGCCCGGATGAAAGATGACAGCGGATTCATTTTCATGATAAACTTTCAGGACCATGATACATTGCGGCATGATATGGACGGTCTGCAACTGCAATTGAATCTTCGGAATGAAACACTGCGCATACCTGAACAGGGAACTTTTACATTGCCGAAAGATGAAAGCATGATTCTGCCATTCAACTTGATGCTCGGAAGTGCCAGACTCCGTTATGCTACGGCACAACCTCTGATGAAAATCAATGATAACGGTATCGACCATTATATTTTCTTCGCCCCGGAAGGTATGAAACCGGAGTATTGTTTTGATGCCCGCACCGTCAAAGGTAAGGCTAAATACGCCGTCACAAGCGGTCTGAAAAGTACTATTACTGTCACACCTCGCAACGGTAAGAAAATAAAAATTACGACACTGAATCATGAACAGGCACTCAATGCCATCAAGGTGGATGGGCAACTATTGATAACGACAGCTACCGTATTACCGACGGCAGAAGGTATCACCCTGCAACAACTTGGAAATAACGCCTTTGATTATATCTTGTACCTTCGGCAAAAGGATGGCAATCACAAACAGTGCAGGTTCAGCCTGTCAGCCCCGAATGTCGTGTAGAGAAGATAACCACTCGTCGTATTACCGTAGCTTTCAGTGATACCGTTCATACCCCGCAAGTGAATGAATACTTCATGAAGATAGATTACACGGGTGATGTGGCAATGGCCTTCCTCGGTGGAAAAATGGTACAGGATGAATTCTGGCATGCCCAACCATGGATGATTGGTCTTAACCGCCATAAAGAGATGATGAACAAAGAAGCTATGTCGTTCTACTTCCGTCCTTTACGTTCGGATGCTACCTGTCTGCAAGATTTGCCCCAGTCTGCCATTCCTGATTTTAAAGGAAATAACCAGGTGCTTGAGATTAAGAACGTGGAAATTATCCCCAATATCAATTGAGGATAAATAACTAGTTATCATTTTATGAGGAAAGCTTATTTACATTATTAATAACTCTTCTCGGCACAATATCCCATTGTGCGAGAAGGTCTATATGGACAAACAAGGCGTGATACGTTGGACGGAAAACCGTAAGGAAGTAGCCTTGTTCGGTGCCAATTATTGCCTGCCTTCTGCTTGCGATTTTCGTGCAGCAGATTATGTGGGCGGCGATCGAAAGCAAATGATTGTGGAAGACCTGGAACATTTCAAGCGAATGAACTGGGACGGATTACGTCTCTGCTTTTGGGGAGACTATCAGAATACGGATCGTGAGGGAAATTTGCTGGAGAATGAACATTTGCATCTGTTGGACTATCTGATTGCCGAAGCGGATAAACGGGATATTTATATGTTGCTTAGCCCTATCGTGACCTATAATTCACAATGGCCGGAAATGAGTGATACAACAAATACCGGTCTGGCCAAATATTATCCTAAAAATACACTTATACACGACGAGGAAGCTATTCGTGCACAGGAAAATTACATGAAGCAACTGCTCAATCATCGTAATCCTTACACTGGTCGCTGCCTGAAGGATGAGCCGAACATATTGTTTGTCGAGCTAATCAACGAACCTACCCAATTTCCGGAAGACATTCCAGGTATGGTGCGTTATATCAACCGGATGTGCAAGGCAATCCGGAGTACTGGTTGTAAGAAGTTGACTTTCTATAATGTCAGCCAAGACTTCCGTGTGGCTCCTGCTATTCGGAAATCGGATATACAAGGTTCTACTCACGCTTGGTATCCGAGTGCGTTGAATAACAATTATTCCATTGAAGGAAACGGCTTGTTGTTCGTAGACCGTTACGAGCAGATGCTTTATCCTGATTTACGCGGAAAAGCAAAAATCGTTTATGAATTTGACGCAACGGATATGGCTTCCGGTTTTATGTTCCCGGCTATGGCGCGTGAGTTCCGTAGGGGCGGTATCCAGTTTGCTGCCATCTTTTCTTATGATATGCTGCGTACAGCCCCGATGAATTTAGGTTGGCAGACTCATTTTTTCAATATGGTCTTTACTCCTTCAAAGGCAGTAAGCAGTATGATTGCCGCTGAAGTGATGCGTCGTATCCCGCGTGGCAAACACTTCGGGTATTATCCGGATAACAGAACTTCGACGATTTCCGGGTGAGTTACGATGAACAGTTGAGTGAATTGAACTCCGGAGATATGTTCTATTATTCAAATACTACGTCTACCCGTCCCAAAAATCTGGCAGCATTGAAGCATATTGCTGGGGTTGGTTCTTCTCCGGTAGTCCGTTATTCGGGAACAGGTATTTATTTTCTTGACAAACAGGATGATAATACTTGGCAACTGGAAATCTACCCTGATATAATGGATATAGATGATCCTTATAAAATGCTGAATAAACACAGGGTGTCAAGAAAATCAGCGTACAATGAACGGAACATTCAAATACAGCTTCCCGGTCTGGAAACTGAAATGGTTGTATTGCCCGGAAAATATCTGCTATCAGATGGAAAGATAGTTAGCAGGGAAGAACTTCCTGCCAAAGATTTCTATCAGACTCCGATGAAAGAGTGGAAAATAGCCAATCATACATGGCCGGAGTTTACTGCTGATAAAGAGGTGACATTCCGGTGTGAGGTGTTCGGCCCCAAACGTCCTCAACAGGTAGATGTTTATCTGATGCTGAAACCTTGGGGATGCAAGCGCATACCGATGACGGCGGAAGACGGCTTCTTCTATACGGCGAAAGCCGATATAGCTGGCTTGCTAAGGGGGATTATGAGTATCATTTCGGCATAGATACGGGAGATGATACAATCTTGTTTCCGGAAAAGACGTATTGCACTCCCGAACGGTGGGACTATTATGAACAAGCTACTTACGCCATGCGTCTGATAAACGAAACAACTCCTTTGTCTCTTTTAGGACCACAGGACAATTGGAAGCATATCCGTCGTACACGCACGTTCAGGAGCCCCGAATCACAATTTAGCTCGGTAGTATCTAGGACCGGAATTGCTGCCTGCCTTTCAGCTTTCTGTTCCTGATTTGGAGAAAAAGGAAGATTATATAGCTCCTTGTGATGTGACTTTTTCCCATTATATAGGTGATCGGATAACTTGTCGGAGTAAAAGTAAGACGGCTCCTGCATATATTCGTATTCGCGCTTATGGATTGAACAATACTGATAAAGCCATTTGCAATTTTGTAGATAAAGAGGGAAGAGGATATGGTGCTGCGTTTAATTTGAAAGCTGACGCATCGGATATCCTGATTCCGGTATCCGACCTTGTACCGACTAAGGCGGCTATGTTACCGCAGGATTGGCCGGGAGTGAATCCTTATTGGTATCCGGCTTCTGCACAAGAGAATAATGGTATTGCGTTGGATTGGAAGATTATCGACTTTGTTCAAGTTTCACTTCGAGAGGAATTGTACAATATCGGAAATCAGAAGAATAAGGGAGTTGTTGTAGAAAGGATTGATTTATTATTTCAGTGATAGTTGACTGATATCTGAATGATATGCTTGTCATTGCTTCATATTTACCATAATAGTTAATTATTTAAGGTTCATTTTTAGGGGTGAAATTAGACTTTTCCAGTAAATGGATGATTCTCAATGATTATTATAAAACTTCCAATTAAAGTCTATCACAATAGGATAAATTGATTATATTTGTGGCGAGAATAAGCTAACGAAATAACGTTTAATAATTAATACTTAAAAAAATGGCTTTAGAAATTACAGACAGCAACTATAAAGAGGTTCTTGCAGAAGGAAAACCGGTTGTTGTAGATTTTTGGGCTCCTTGGTGTGGCCCTTGTAAGATGGTGGCTCCTATCATTGAAGAATTGGCTGCGGAGTTTGAAGGACAAGTAATCATCGGTAAGTGCGATGTAGACGAAAATGGTGATATGGCTGCTGAATATGGTATCCGTAATATTCCTACTGTATTGTTTTCAAGAACGGTGAAATAGTAGACAAACAGGTAGGTGCAGTTGGCAAACCGGTATTCGCAGAAAGGTGAAGAAGCTTTTATAGTCGATAATACTTAATACTTATCACTTAATACTAAAAAAATGGGACTGGAAGACGATTTTTATTAGCAGATGCCGATGACGAAAAGACCATCGAGTTTATCAAAAACTATCTGCCTCAAGAACTGAAAGAGAAGTTCTCGGACGATGAATTGTATTATTTTCTCGATTTAATCGACGAGTATTACTCTGAAAGTGGTATTCTCGACGCTCAACCCGATGAAGACGGCTATGTCAACATCGATTTGGAAGAGGTTGTGGCTTACATTGTAAAAGAAGCCAAAAAGGATGAGATAGGGGAATACGATCCTGAAGAAGTCCTCTTTGTGGTTCAGGGAGAAATGGAATACGGAAACTCTCTGGGACAGGTGGACTAAACGACGTCCGGTCTCATTGCAGATAAAATTAAGATAAGGGGTGTGCTCTGTGAGTATACCCCTTTTTTGTGCGGTGCTTTTTCTCAAACATTCTTATGCCTATGAGAAAAGTTCTCACTACAATGAGAAAAAATACTCATTGGGATGAGAATTAATTCTCACTATGGTGAGAATAATCCCTTGCCTGAATAGTCTGAAACAGCGTATTTTGATTATATTTCTTCCAATGCATAATACTGATAATCGCGAAGTATCGTCTGAAGAAATTTCTCCTGATTACCCTCACGGGGAGTAACGGAAAGTAATTCCTGTACTTTTTTGGCAAGTGCGTGATACGTCTTGCCCGGTCTTTTTCGCTGGATTCCAAAGTCCGGGTAATTACATTCACTTGTTCGAGAGATAAATCAGCCGACTGGGGATATACCGGATGATAATTTTGGGTCAGATAGTCGAATTCATCCAGGCTGACATGTATCTTACGATAGTTTTTCTCTTTAATCACCATAGTACCGGCAGCTAGATCCCCTAATCGTTGATTGTTCTTATTCAATAAAACGACCAGAAGTCCAAGGCCACTTGTGATGGGACCATCAATTGGGAAAAGAAGCCATCGTAACAGATAAGAGCCGATGCTTGGAGTAGAACCGTCTACTTTTACGACACGGATATTGATGAGTTTTTTGCCAAAACTTTGTCCGTGATTGAACATCTCGCAAAGAAAAGAATAACCGAGAATCGGTAAATAAACGACGCACAGAAAAAAGAACAAACTGAATCCTGACGGTAAACTTAATTTAGACAAGAGCGTAATAGTGGACAAGATGTAAAGCCCGATCAGAAAATAATCGATGATTAAAGCCATCAGTCGTTCGCCGATACTGGCGGGCGTTTGGCTGATACGAACGAATTGTCCGGTTATTATCGTAGATTCTGTCATTTCAGGTTAAACATTTTTAGGATTCCGTTGCAAATATATCATAATTCTCTTATTTTTGCTTCCGGTTTCGGACAAAACTTATCCGAAATCTATTGAAAAGCATGAAAGAAGTAACGTTTATTCGTCGGAACATTGAAAAATGGAAGGAGACAGAGAAAGTTGTGGAGCGGGCGGCAAGTCTGTCCCCCGACCAACTAGCCGATGCGTATACGGACTTGACAGCTGACCTGGCATTTGCCCAAACACATTTCCCAACTTCCCGTATTACTATTTATCTGAATAATCTGGCTTCAGCGTTGCACAACGAAATCTACCGCAATAAACGCGAAGAAGTGGACACGGATTATTACTTTCTGGACACAGGAAGTGCCACGAACCATGCACGATGCACGGCGCGAATTATTGACCTCCTTTTTGATTTTTGTTGCCAGCGCATTAATCGGCGTATTATCAGCAGCGAATGACCCGGATTTTGTCCGGCTGATATTGGGAAACGGTTATGTGGATATGACACTCGACAATATTGCCAATGGGGAGCCGATGGCCGTATATAATGGTTCTTCCGAAGTGCCGATGTTCTTGGGCATTACACTTAATAACGTGATGGTCTCTTTCAACTGCTTTGCAATGGGATTGCTGACTAGTTTTGGAACAGGGTATATGCTTCTCTCCAATGGTATCATGGTAGGAGCTTTTCAAACATTCTTTTATCAACACGATTTGTTGTGGGAATCCAGTCTAGCCATCTGGTTGCACGGAACGCTTGAGATTTGGGCAATTATCGTGGCCGGTGCCGCCGGATTGGCTTTGGGCAACGGCTGGTTGTTCCCCGGCACCTATTCCCGCTTGGAATCTTTCAGAAGAGGAGCGAAGCGAGGCTTGAAAATAGTGATCGGCACTGTTCCGGTGTTCATTATGGCAGGCTTTATAGAAGGTTTTCTTACCCGGCACACAGAGCTTCCCGATGTGTTGAGGCTTGGCGTGATATTCACTTCTCTGGCATTTATTATATTCTACTATATTTATTTACCAAATAGAAAAAAACATGGAATCACAGAAACCTAAGATTGCGATGTACGTGAAACGTCCTTTCGGTGAGAAGTTGAACGCTTCTTTTGATTTTATAAAAGAGAATTGGAAACAATTGTTTAAGTATTCAACTTATCTGATACTTCCTATATGCTTAATTCAAGCTGCAAATTTTAGCGGTTTAATGGGAAGTATGACAGATCTTACTGCCATGCAGGCGTCCGGAGGAATAAGTGATAATCCTTTAGCTGCTCTGGGACCTTCATTTGCACTGAATTATGCAGGAGTTATCTTTTTTTCATGTTTGGGAGCTTTGCTGATGACTTCTTTGGTTTATGCGATGGTTCGATTGTATAATGAACGGGAAGAACGTCTGAACGGGATTGTATTCGGTGATATTAAATCGTTGTTGCTCCGCAATATTAAAAGACTGTTTTTGATGGGGATTGCCTGCAGCTTCTTATTCATCTTTGCTGTGGTTATTGTTGTCTTGTTGGCTGTGTTAACACCTTTCACACTCATTCTGACCATCCCGCTTTTATTCGCATTTATGGTTCCTTTGGCATTAATGGCTCCCATCTACTTATTTGAAGATATTTCGTTAGGTGAGGCATTTGCAAAAACATTCCGGTTGGGATTTGCAACCTGGGGCGGCGTCTTTCTGGTTTTAATGGTGATGGGACTTATTGCCAGTGTATTACAAGGAATCGTTTCTATACCCTGGTATGTGATCTATATTGTAAAAATGGTCTTCACGATGAGTGACGGAGGTGCAACCTCTTCATCAGTCGGACTGAACTTTGCGCAGTATTTGTTCTCTATCCTGATGCTGTATGGTTCTTACTTGTCGGCTATATTCAGTATCGTCGGTCTGGTTTATCAGTATGGTCATGCATCGGAAGTGGTGGACAGCATAACGGTAGAAAGTGATATTGATAATTTTGATAAACTCTAAAGCAAACCTCTACTAGATGAATCTCACTTCCCCGGCTGATACACTAGTTTGTGATACGGCGCAGATTGCCCTCTGGCAGTCTGATCCGGCATACAACTATAACCGTGAACTGATTACTCCGGAGATGAATGTCTTTGAGTGGATCAGTCGGCAGTTTGGGGAGTTGTTGCGTAAAATATTCGGCAGTCATTTTGCTGAAGAGTATTCAGGGCTTATTCTGGTATGTATTGCCATTCTTCTTTTGTTGCTGATTGTTTGGTTCGTCTATCGGAAACGCCCGGAATTGTTTATGGTCTCGCATAAAAATGCGTTGCCTTATACAGTTGAAGAAGACACCATTTACGGAGTAGATTTTCCGGGAGGGATTGCGGAAGCGCTTTCCCGTCAGAATTACCGGGAAGCAGTACGTTTGCTCTATCTGCAAACTTTGAAACAACTTAGTGACGCTGAACGTATTGACTGGCAACTTTATAAAACGCCTACCCAGTATATTAATGAAGTCCGGCTACCGGCTTTCAGGCAACTGACCAATCATTTCCTGCGGGTACGTTATGGCAACTTTGAGGCAACGGAAGAACTCTTCCGGGTAATGCAGACCCTACAGGGAGAAATAGGGAAAGGAGGCGTCTCATGAAAGGAAGTCGCTGGTTCATTGTCTTTATTGTCGCTTTTCTATTCATCATGTTTGCAATAGAATATCATTTGCCGAAGAATTTTGTGTGGAAGCCCACTTTCGGACATCATGACGAGCAACCTTTCGGATGTGCAGTATTCGATAGTGTATTGTCTTCTTCTTTGCCACAGGGCTACACTTTTTCGAGGAAAAGTCTCTATCAATTGGAGCAGGAAGATACGACGCAACGCAAAGGTATATTGGTTATCTCTGATAATTTGCGATTGTCGGACGTCGATGTAAACGCTCTGTTGAAAATGGCGGAACGCGGAGATAAGATCATGTTGGTGAGTACCTTGTTCGGCAGATATTTGGAAGATACCTTGCAGTTCAGGTCTTACTATTCTTACTTCAGTCCGATGGCTTTGAAGAAATATGCAACTTCATTTATGAAAAAAGATAGCTTGCATTGGATAGGAGATTCGACGGTTTATCCCCGTCAGACTTTCTATTTTTATCCCCAGTTGTGTTCCTCTTATTTTTGGGGAGATTCACTTCCGGAAAGGGTGTTGGCACAAAGAGTTTTTGAGTCGAATGAGTTCCGGTATGAAACCGAGGCGGACTCGTTGACAACGGATAGTCTTGTTTATATGCCTGTAGCGATGTCCCGTCGGTGGGGGAAAGGAGAAGTTATTTTAGTTTCCACTCCTTTGATTTTTACCAATTACGGAATGTTGGACGGCAAAAATGCAACCTATATCTTCCGTTTGTTGTCGCAGATGGGAAGCTTCCCATCGTTCGCACGGAGGGGTATATGAAAGAAACTGCACAGGTGCAGCAATCACCTTTCCGTTATTTTCTGGCACATCAGCCGCTTCGTTGGGCTTTGTATCTGACGATGATTACCATCATACTCTTTATGATATTCACAGCGAAGAGGCGGCAACGGGTGATCCCTGTTATTCACGAGCCGGCGAATAAATCTCTTGAATTTACCGAACTGATAGGCACGCTTTACTTTCAGAAGAAAGACCATGCGGATTTAGTTCGCAAGAAGTTTTCCTATTTGGCCGAAGAACTGCGGAGAGAGATTCAAGTGGATATTGAAGAAGTGGCCGACGATGAACGCTCTTTCCACCGGATTGCCCGGAAAACCGGAATGGATGCCGGAGAGATTGCGGAATTTATCCGCGAAGTCAGACCCGTGATTTACGGAGGACGTGTTATTGATGCGGAGCAGATGAAGGTATATATCGATAAAATGAATGAAATAATCAATCATATCTAAAGAAGAAATTTATGGAAGAGAATACAGAACAGCGAGTAGATTTAACTCTCTTTTCCGAGAAGATACAAGAGTTGAAAGACCGGATTGCTTCCGTCATAGTAGGGCAGGAGCAGACAGTGGATTTGGTACTGACGGCAATTTTGGCGAATGGACACGTATTGATAGAAGGTGTTCCGGGAGTTGCGAAGACACTGTTGGCCCGTCTGACAGCTCGTCTGATTGATGCAGACTTCAGTCGTGTTCAGTTCACTCCGGACTTAATGCCAAGTGACGTATTAGGTACGACTGTGTTTAATATGAAAACGAATGGTTTTGATTTTCATCAGGGACCGATTTTTGCGGATATTGTATTGGTCGATGAAATCAACCGTGCTCCTGCCAAGACACAAGCTGCCTTGTTTGAGGTAATGGAAGAGCGCCAGATCAGTATTGATGGAACGACTCACCGGATGGGAGATCTTTATACGATTTTGGCTACCCAGAATCCGGTAGAGCAGGAGGGAACATACAAACTTCCCGAAGCACAGCTCGACCGTTTTCTGATGAAGATAACGATGGATTATCCTTCATTGGAAGAGGAAGTGAATATTCTGGAACGTCATCATACCAATGCCGCATTGGTGAAGTTGGACGACATCACTCCCGCTATTACCAAAGAAGAACTGTTGTCGCTTCGTGCTTTCATGAATCAAGTATTCGTAGACCGCACGTTACTTCAATATATCGCATTGATTGTACAGCAGACCCGTACCAGCAAAGCTGTATATTTGGGAGCTTCTCCACGTGCATCTGTAGCCATGCTGCAATCGTCGAAAGCGTATGCTCTTTTGCAGGGACGTGATTTTGTGACACCGGAAGATATCAAGTTTGTAGCTCCTTATGTACTTCAGCACCGTCTGATCCTGACTGCGGAAGCTGAAATGGAAGGCTATTCACCGGTGAAAGTGACACAACGCTTAATTGATAAAGTGGAAGTACCAAAATGAAAAGATTTATGATTTATGAATTCAGATTTATGATTTGGGCTGCGCGTTGGATGTCTGACCCTATTCATAACAAAAATCGAAGAAATCATAAATCGTAAATTATAAACTGTACGTAAATTGTAAATTGTAAGTTGAAGAAATCGTAAACCCAAGAAATTATAAATCATAATTCATAAATCATTTGTTTCTAACTCGTCGTTTCTATATTGCCCTTGTCGTAGTTATCCTGTTGTTGGGTAGCGGATATGTTTTTGCTCCGTTCTTTGTTATCGGGCAGTGGGCACTCTTTGTCTTGCTTTTGGTGGTACTGGCAGACGTATATTTTCTTTATCGTATTCGTGGAATCCGTGCTTTCCGTCAGTGTGCCGACCGTTTCTCTAATGGCGACGAAAATGAAGTAAGTATTCGAGTAGAAAGTAGTTATCCGCATCCTGTATCTTTAGAAATCATAGATGAGATCCCTTTTATCTTTCAGAAACGTGATGTCGACTTTCAGGTGAAGCTTGGAGCAAACGAGGGAAAAACAGTTACCTATCGTCTTCGACCTACTCATCGTGGCGTTTACTCTTTCGGTCATATCAGAGTTTTTGTGACCGGAAAAATCGGCTTTATATCCCGGCGCTATACTTGTGCAGAACCTTTGGATATCAAAGTGTACCCGTCATATCTGATGCTCCATCAATATGAATTGCTGGCAATAAGTGATAATCTGACAGAATTGGGAATAAAACGTATTCGCCGGGTTGGGCATCATACGGAGTTTGAGCAGATTAAAGAGTATGTAAAGGGGATGATTACCGTACGATTAACTGGAAAGCAAGTGCCCGCCGGCATGAACTTATGGTGAATGTGTACCAAGACGAACGTTCACAGCAGATTTATAATGTGATCGATAAAGGTAGAGTGATGCAGCAAGCTTTCCGTGGAATGACCTTGCTGGATTATGCAATTAATGCTTCGCTGGTGCTTTCGTATGTTGCCATGCGGAAAGAAGATAAAGCCGGATTAGTGACTTTCGATGAACACTTCGATACTTTCGTGCCTGCTTCCAAGCAACCGGGATATATGCAGACATTGCTGGAAAGTCTTTATAGCCAGCAGACCACTTTCGGGGAGACAGACTTCTCGGCTCTTTGCGTTCATTTGAACAAACATGTCAGTAAGCGTAGCCTGCTGGTACTATATACTAACTTCTCGAGCATAGGAGGAATGAACCGTCAATTATCTTACCTGAAACAACTAAACCGCCAACACCGTTTGCTCGTAGTCTTTTTTGAAGATGTCGATTTGAAGGAATATATCGCCCAACCGGCAAAAGATACGGAAAGCTACTATCGTCACGTGATTGCAGAAAAGTTCGCTTACGAGAAGCGGCTGATTGTATCTACTTTGAAACAACATGGAATCTATTCTTTATTAACTACACCGGAGAATCTTTCGATTGATGTGATTAATAAGTATCTGGAGATGAAGTCACGACAACTACTATGATAAGTCTTTTATAATTTGTTCAACTGTCTCTTTTAAAGGAGGAAGATGTTTTCTTCTTTAAGCGTATATTCCATCTCTTGCTATTCTTTGGGAAATAAGTGAACGGAGGTTTTTACGCAAACGAAGGAGGTCTATTTTGCAGTTACATATACGTTCCAGTTCTTCTTTAATATCAAACATAATAAAAGGGTCCGGATCCTTTAGTTCAACAAAAACATCCAAATCACTCTCTTCATGTTGCTCTCCACGGGCAACAGAACCAAAAATACCAATAGAAATAATTCCATATTTCTCGGCAAACTGTTGTTTGAATTGGCGAATTTTTGTAAGATATTCATTGGTTGTTTTCACTTTTCTATCCTCCTTTCATACAAAAATAGTAAAAAATGGGAAGAAAACAAAAGGATTCTCTTAAAAACATATTATCCTCCTATGGCTTTCCGTGTTTCCACAAAGAAGAATACAGCCATTCCAATGATGATAATTCCCAGTATTCCATAGAAGAGCCTTGCCCGGTTGCGTCCTACATTCCGGACAATGGTTTGTGCGTTGCGCGTTGTAAAGAACCAGTCCCAGTTCAGCAATGACGCCAGCAGGGAGACGATTCCTGCCAGCGCAAAGATTCCTTGTACGATATATTGTCCGGTCATAGTCTGATTACTCTATTTCCGTTTTCCAGTTCTTCAATCGTTACTTTTACGGCATTTCCCGGAAGTAGTTCTTCTACCAGTTCCGGCCATTCGATAAAGCAGAGAGCGCCACTGTAGAAATAGTCTTCGTAACCCATGTCGTACACTTCGCTTAGCTTCTTGATGCGGTAAAAATCAAAGTGATAGATTAACTCTCCGGTTTCGTCCGAACGGTATTCGTTGACAATAGCAAAAGTAGGAGAAGTGATAACATCCGTTACGCCCAATTCTTCGCAGAGTGCTTTGACAAATGTCGTTTTGCCGGCACCCATCTTTCCGTATAAAGCAAATACAGTGTTGTCGCCCATAGCAGCGATAAATTCACGGGCTGCTTCATGGATACTTTCCAGTGATTGAATTTTGATTTCCATATACTATCTATTATTATGACTTTTTCCTGCAACAACTCTTTCCGATTTTACAAACAGCGTAAATCAGGATAGAGAAGAATATGATGGAAGCTCCCGAAGGGACTTTCCAGTGATAAGAAATAAATAATCCACCCAAGCAGCCCAAGAAACCGATGCCGATTGATAACCAGATAATCTTCTTGAAACTATAGGTGAACAAGTTGGCTGTCATCTGTGGAATGGTGAGAAGAGAAATGGCCAATACGATGCCTACCATTCGCAGGCAGGCTACAATGGTCAGTGCGATGAACATCATCAGTACATATTCAAAAATCTCTACCGGAATCTTTTGCGAACGTGCAAACTCACGGTCAAAGGCAATATATACGATAGGGCGGATAAACAGATAAAAGAATCCGGTCAGTATGAGTGCCAATATGCCGAGCATCCATAAGTCGATTTGGTTGATGGTCAGTATATTGCCGAAGAGGTAAGCCGACAGGTCGGGCGCAAATCCCGGTGACAGGAAGCTGAACATAATTCCGAGTGCCATCCTAACGTCCAGAATACTGCAATGGCAGAATCTTCGCGCATATCTTTCCGTCTGCTAAGCCATTCGACGCCAAAAGCAGATAATACCGAGAATACGGCTGCCGATAGTATCGGGGAAATTCCGGCAAACAATCCTAACCCGATTCCTCCGAAAGAAGCATGAGTGATTCCTCCGCTGATAAATACCAGGCGGCGGGTTACAATATATGTACCGATAATCCCACAGGCAATGCTTGCCAGCAGACTTCCCAATAGGGCGTGTTGAAAGAATGTATATTGTAGTAAATCCATCACATCACCTGTCATCTGCCTTTTTTACTTCTATGTTTCTTCTTTCTCCGATAATCAGAAAAACTTCGTCTTTGAGATCATCCGGTAGTTCAATGCCACGGAGCTGAAGGCTACGTACCATCCGGCCACTTCTACATCCAGTGTCGTATACAATACATCCCGAAACATTTCTGTTTCTTCTTCTGTATACGCATCTCCTGCCTTGCCAATGAACTGGTCCAGTTCTTCGTCATCGTAATATTCTATCTTTTTGCTGACAGCTGCCAGCAGGCTATCCCGTTCGCATACTTCGTGTTGTCCGCAGCATTCCACATCTACTTCCTTCACTTCCGGCATACGGTCCAGTTCGCCCTTTTCTATTTTCTTTTGCAGTCTTTTGTTGCGGATAATTCCGGCTATCAGCGCAATGACACCCAGCAACACCAGACTTATAATAAGTATCCACATGACAATATAACAGTTACCAATCAATTTTGTGCAAAGTTACTTATAAATTTGTATTCTATCGTGTATGCTATCTATTTCTTTCGTACTTTTGTATGTTACTAACTCAAATATAAGATGAAAAGACAGAGTATATTATTCGTTCGGAGTATGTGGGTGGTTATCTTATTCACTACCCTTGCTGCCTGTAAAGATACGGATAACAGAGTGTTTGGAGATGATTTTGAATTTCCGGCATTGACAGATGAAAACACGATTCGCTTTACAGTGAATGTTGTAGGAGACTGGCGGCAGTTGGACATTGTAGCAAGTGGGGGACGAATGGTGATAGATTGGGGAAACGGTCGTATACAGAAAATAGAAGATCCTTCTTCAATGAGTGGCGGAGTGGTATATAGATATGGAAATAAAGGATTATATGAAGTGAGGATTTGGGCTGAAGAGCTGCAGCTTATCGATATAAGTGGTTTGCTTCTTCCTTTGAGTCATCTTTATTTGGGAAATATGCCGCGAATGAAATCACTGGCTTTGAATAGCATTTCTGATACTCGCGAATTGGACTTGAATACCTTCTGTCCTAATGTGGAAAGTATTAATATCGGTAGTTTCGCTGATTTGGAGCATTTGGAGATTGAGGATTGTTTCCGATTGCGATCTATACAAGTTTATTCTAATCCAAAATTGACTTCAATAGAGTTTGGTAGTCATCCGGAAGCGGAAAGTTTATATTGTTCTTATAATGGTTTTTCTTCCCTTTCCCTTAAAAGCTTGCCGGCATTGCGCGATATTGATTTGAGTTCTAATGAAGTATTGTCACATCTGGAATTGAACGAGAAGACTTCAATTTCTGCGATATTGATACAAGGATGTGCTTTCCAATCAATTACTGATATATTGAAATGTTGCCCTTCTTTAAGGGAATTAAGTTGCTCATACAACAAATTGACCGAACTTGATCTGTCCGATAACTCTAATATTAGTGAATTGCGTTGTGAACATAATCAGCTAACTCGTTTAATGGTACCGCAAGGAAGTCTGTTAGAACATCTTTATTGTCACTCGAATCAATTGGATGAGGATGTCTTGAATACACTGTTTGATTCCTTGGGGCAAGTGCTGGAACCTGCTATTTATTATCCGACTCCTCCCCGCCAATATCGGATTTCTTTTAATGATAATCCGGGAGCAGATGATTGTAATAGAAATATCTTGAATGATAAAACTGGATAGTTGAAAATAAGTAAAGTATGGACGATTGTTTCTTAAATCTTATATACATCATGAAGAAAAACATTCTGCTTCTCTCTTTTTTGTGTAATTTTTCATTGTTGTTATCTGCCCAAACTAACGTAGAAAAAGGGTTGCAGAGTATCAACCGTTCCTCTGCCGAAGCTACTATCAACTTTTTGGCTAGTGATGAATTGCAAGGCCGTGAGGCAGGTTTTCATGGTTCACGTGTGACCTCGGAGTATATTGCTTCTTTATTACAATGGATGGGAGTATCACCTTTGGCTGACAGCTATTTCCAGCCTTTTGATGCTTACCGTAAAGAACGTCAGAAAAAAGGACGTCTGGAAGTGCATCCTGATTCCATAGCTAAACTGAAACAGGAAGTTCATCAGAAGCTTTCCATGAGGAATGTATTGGGAATGATTCCTGGTAAAAATACCAAAGAATATGTGATTGTGGGGGCGCATTTCGACCATTTAGGTATTGATCCTGCACTCGATGGCGACCAAATATACAATGGTGCTGACGATAATGCTTCCGGTGTATCGGCAGTGCTGCAAATAGCAAGAGCCTTTTTAGCCAGTGGACAGCAACCCGAAAGAAATGTAATCTTTGTCTTTTGATGGAGAAGAAAAAGGACTGCTTGGCTCTAAATATTTTGTACAAACTTGTCTTTTCCTATCTCAAATCAAAGGCTATCTGAACTTTGACATGATTGGCCGTAACAACAAACCTCAACAACCCAAACAGGTCGTTTATTTCTATACATCCGCCCACCCGGTCTTTGGGGATTGGTTGAAAGAGGATATCAGAAAATACGGTTTGCAATTGGAACCGGATTACCGCGCTTGGGAAAATCCGATAGGAGGAAGTGATAATGGTTCGTTTGCCAAAGTAGGTATTCCGATTATCTGGTATCATACGGACGGGCATCCTGATTATCACCAGCCTTCCGATCATGCCGACCGATTGAATTGGGATAAGATAGTAGAAATCACCAAAGCCTCTTTTCTCAATATGTGGAAGATGGCAAATGAGAAGTCCTTTTAATGAAGCAGATAAAATACAATCCTGATAATTAACGGGAAAAGTCAGGATTGTATTTCTTATTTTTTGAGTATTCTTTTTAAATAGTCGATAGGTGGCAAATTCACAGTCTCAAAACTTCCTTTATAAAATACAGCAAAATTATTAAAAACACACGGTAACTCTTTTGCTTTCTGTAGCGTATCTACCTGAATAAAAGAAACAGGGACATCATTTGTTTCACAATATTGTTTGATCATTTCAATGTATTTATAGATATAGGGACATTGCATATCATAATAAATCGTCAGTTCCTCACTTTCTATTTTCAGATTCTTGGCATTTGGCGCGAACTTCGGTACTGTTCCGTCAAAAGAAAGAGCAAGCAATTCATATCCGTTATCGGTAGTGTCAACCACCTCAAAACCAAATTTCTTTGCAAATGATTGGTCGGAAAGCCAGCTCTTCTGTTTTTTTGCCCCGAGCATACAAATGCCGGATCTACCTTTTTCTTTGGCATCAGTTATACAATACTCTATTAATGCTTTCCCATATCCGTTTCCTCGGGGGCTACCTAACACCCATAAACAATACAGATAATAATAGTTGTCGCCGATGACGGGAACCCAAGCTGTTTCAAGAGGAGCATATTCAATAAAAACCGTAGCTTTTGCATTTAACTTTCTAAAGACATGGCCTTCATTCAGTCGGTCGGAAAGCCATTGCCGCTTTGCTTCAATACCAGGATGGGACTTTTTGCTGCGGATAATGCAGCATAAATGCTCATTAGAAAGATTTTCTGTTGTTAAGTTAACAAAATTAGTATTCATATACACCTTTGTTTCAAGTTAGGTATTATCAGTCGGTCCATGTAGCAATAATAGTCCTTTGTTGGTCTGTTGACGGGCTATCTTTGCAAAGATAGTGAATTTGTGCAGATAATCTCTTTTGCCAGGTTGTAGAATTCACGAAAGTTTCTTTTCTTACTATATAGAGAGGTGGAGAACAGGTAGAACTTTACATCCGGCAATAAATAGCAGATGGCAACAGACGAAACAGAATAGTTACATACCTCCATCTTTTGGAAATGAAAGCTACTTTTTTCTTTTTAGAAATAGCCTTTTTAATTTGTTTCACAGCTTTATCAACGGGAGTAACCCAGAACAATCCTTCTCCTTTTGCCATAGCGGTGTCTACAAATCCGGGACGAATATCGGTAGTGTAAATAGAATAAGGAGATTTAGTTGCTTTCTGTCGTAGTCCTTCCATATAGTTGATTTGATAGGCTTTCGACGCGTTGTAGGCGGGAGCGATGCCACTGCCGTGCGTACCTCCAACAGAGGAAATAGTAACCAGATGCCCGCTTTTTTGCTGTTCGAAATATCGGAAACCCCAGTCTGCGATGTTGGTGAATCCTATCACGTTCGTTAGTAAGGTAGGTTCTTCCAATTGGTAGGAGAGTTCGGGGTTTAGTTCTCCGGTCCCGGCACAGATAATCAATATATCCATTCCACCCATCTTTTGAGTGAGAGTTTCGAGGGATGAATGGTAGCTTGTGTATCGGTGATGTCGCACACTTGATAGAATAGTTTGTCTTTGTCCCGTGCGCATACCTCTTCTAATAGATTTTCTCTGCGACCGGTAATGCCGATAAGATAATCTTCTTGAGAATAGACTTCTGCCAATCCACGACCGATGCCGGAAGTTGCACCTATAATTATAATTTTTTTCATGAAATACAATATACTTGTTTGCCCGCAAAAGTAAGGGTAGGGAATAAATAAACTCTTGATTGAAATCAAGAATTTATTTTTGTACGACTTTTCTTCGGATACGACTTAATGTTTCAGGACGAATCAGAAGATAGGAAGCCAGTTCTTTTAAAGTTATCAGTTTCAGTAAGTCGGGACAACGGTTGATAATTTCAAGATAGCGTTCTTCCGGTGTCAGGCTGTACATTGAAATCATCCGGTCGTAGACTTCCCACAATAACGTTTCTGCGATGCGGCGTCCTAACTTTTGGTGAGCGTCGTTGGTATCGTAGAAGTCTGCCATTTGCTGGTAATTGATTACGTATACCGAGCAGTCACACAAGGCTTGTATATCTACATTTGATTTATCCTGTAACTGAAAAGCCGGATAGTTGCCAACAAAAGAATGATCGAAAGTATAGCCTACAATGCTGTTTTCGCCTACACTGTTGGTGCAACAGTACCGGAAAGAACCGGAACTGACGAACCCCATTGTTTTGCATACTTCTCCTGGCGGGAAAAGTAGTCTCCTTTCTTATAATAGGTCTGCTTCCCCTGTTGTAATACAAAATCTACAATAGGGGAGTAGTTGATGTGGGAAGTATATTTGTTGAAATCTTCCACAGCGTATGAAAATTAGCCTTCGTTTATAACCTGAAATCCGGCCTGTTTCAAATCTTCCCAGTATCCGGGATATGATTTGGTAACGACTTGCGGATCGGCAATAAGTAGATTGGGATGGCGGATAATTGCCGGTGCAAATGCCATTGCCATCCGATGGTCTTCGTAGGTTTCAATCACCGGAGTTTCTTCCGGTTCACATCGTTCGCCATTCCACATTAATATACTGTCATTTTCTTCCTCGATCACATATCCCAGCTTTTTAAGCTCGGCTCGCAGAGCGGCAATACGGTCAGTCTCTTTTATTTTCAGGCTTTGTAATCCGGTGAAACGGAAAGGGATATTCAGCAAGGCACAAGTAACGACAAACGTCTGTGCCAAGTCCGGAATATCGACAAAGTCCTCTTCCAGCCTTTCCGGCGCTTTGCCTGTTTTTTCAGTTTCACACCTTGCGATGTAAATTCGGTAGTTATACCTAAGCGTGAGAAAACTTCTGCTCCCCGGCTATCTCCCTGATAACTGTTATGAAACAACCCCAATAATTCAATTTCTGCTTTGGGAGATAAGGCGGCAATCTGATACCAATAGGAAGCTGCGCTCCAGTCACTTTCCACTTTGAAAGGAATGCTCTGATAAAGTTGTGGAGCAACGGATATGCTATTGGGAGAAGTCCATGCGGCTTTGGCTCCAAAGTCCTGCATCAGTTGCAATGTAAGATTGATATAAGGGCGGGAAATAATCTCTCCGCTTAAATGCAAAGTCAAACCGTCTTTGAGTGCCGGACCTATCATCAATAGAGCAGATATATATTGGGAACTTACATTTCCTTTCAAGGTTATTTCATTTCCTTTCAACTCTGCCCCTTTGATACATAAGGGAGGATATCCTTCATGGTGGACATACTCTATTTCAGCTCCTAATTCCCGGAGCGCATTGACTAATATCTGTATCGGGCGTTGCTGCATACGGGCTGTTCCTGTGATTGTCCGTTCCCCCGGAGTCACACTTAAATAGGCGGTAAGGAAACGCATAGCAGTGCCCGCAGCCATAATGTCAATCGTCTCTTTCCCTTCGGTGAGAGCTTTTATCATCACCTGTGTATCGTCACAATCGGACAGGTTTTCAGGAGGATAAATACCTTTGCCCAGCGCATTGATGATTAATGCACGATTACTGATACTTTTAGAAGCCGGCAACTGGATAGTTGCTGTTACTACTGAAGGAGGGATGAGTTTATAGAGCATCATTTCTTGATCTATTCTTTGTTATGGAGTACAAAAGTAGAGATTTATTCGGAGACTTCCAACTGGTTTTGACTCTTGGCTAAGGAGTTGAGGCAATATCTGTATCTTCTTATTTATTCTTTTTATCATTAACAATGATTTGTATGGAAAGAAATTTTATATTTGCAATATACTAATAATAAGCTCATGAAACTAAAATCTTTGTATGCCTTATTGTTTTGCATTTTTATGACTGGTTGTTTGGACGGTCAAAAACAGTCGGATCATTCAATCCTTATTGCTTATATGTCAACTGAATATCCGGAATTAGGATCTTCTGTCTGTTATTTGAATGAGCAAGGTGATACGATTGTTCCCTTTGGTAAATATCATTATGGAGGAAGTGATACAATACGGCATATCGGTTTTGTAATGGAACCTCATAAACCCGGATGGACAACTATTAATAACAAAGGAGAAAAACTTTTTTATGCCTTTAGTTTTGATAATGGACCGGATTATGTAGAGGAAGGGCTTTTTCGTATCATAAATGATGAGATGCTGATGGGGTTTGCCGATACACTGGGGAATGTTATCATCAAACCACAGTTTGCTTTCGTTTGCCCTTTCAAGGACGGTAAGGCCGAAGTGACCTATACTGGGGAAAAAAAGGCATTGGATGATTATGGGGAGCATTGGACCTGGCAAAGTGATGATTGGTTTTATATTGATAAAAATGGCAATAAATTAAAATGAAAATACCAAATATACGTTTACTCAACCAACAGTTATTAAGTCCTCTTTTCTCTCAACCCAAGGAACTTGTGTCCTGGATGGGAGCTATGCAGGCACAGAATTATTCCATGGTGAAATGGGCAGTAGGAATGCGTTTGAAGTCGGCAACGATTCAAACTGTGGAAAAAGCACTGCGTGATGGTGAAATCCTGCGGACTCATGTAATGCGTCCGACATGGCATCTCGTAGCAGCAGAAGATATCCGGTGGATGTTGAAACTTTCCGCCGGGCGTATTATATCTGCTAATGAGTCTTATGCGAAAGGGCATGACTTGGAAATTTCTGAAGAACTCTATACGAAAAGTCATAATCTGTTGGAGAAAATTCTTTGTGGGAAGAAAAGCTTGACGAGGCAGGAGATTGCCGAGCATTTTAACCGTTCGGGGATTGTAGCGGATAATCATCGTATGACCCGCTTTATGGCTCGTGCGGAGCAGGTGGGGATTGTATGTAGTGGGGAAGATAAAGGAAGTAAATGTACGTATGCGCTTTTGGAAGAGCGTGTTCCGCCGATGCCGGAATTGACCAAAGATGAATCTTTGGCTCGTTTGGCTAGAAGCTATTTTCGTAGTCATGCTCCTGCTGTTTTGCAAGATTTTGTCTGGTGGTCGGGGCTGCCTATTACAGATGCACGTCAAGCTATTTATTTGATTGATTCGGAATTAATAGCAGAAGAATGGAATGGACAGACATGGTATATTCATGAAGATTGCCGGACTCGTGGAAAAGTTACCGGCAGTTTGCATCTTCTTCCTTCTTATGATGAATATTTGCTTGGCTATAAAGACCGGACAGACGTTTTACCTAAAGAGCATTACTCGAAAGCATTTACCAATAATGGTCTGTTTTATCCGATTTGTTCTTCATGAAGGACAAGTGATAGGAAACTGGGATAAGTCTGTTAAAAAGAGAGGCTCATTGATAGAACATTCATGGTTCCGGTTGGATGATTGTGTTGATGAAGGTGCGTTGGATCGTGAGAAAGATAAGTATATACGGTTTTGGCGATAATATGAGAAAACGTATATTTTATCGTTGTATAATTTCATATATGCAGGATATATTTAGGCATGAGTTGAAAATGAGAAGGATTTGCTGTTTTCGAATTTAGAAAAGAAATAAATCGATTGCGTTTTGGGACAATTTGTTTTAGTCTGTATTTTTTATAGAATAGATGTATAGAACTTACCTTTGTTTTGTCTCAAATTGATATGTGGAGTGTTGGCTGTTTCAGGTGTAGGTTAGCTCTGGGATAGCACTTAAAATAAAGTTTTATATGCTCCTTTTAAAGGAATAAAGTGTTTCTCACCGATCAATGAATCGTTCCTTTAAAAGGAACTGGTTATTCCTTTTAAAGAAACAATTGTCAATAAGTTTATTATAGTGTATCTTTTGACTGTTTTTATGTAAAAAACTCCTCTGAAACTGTATATTCTTGCATTATTTTATACAACAGAACTGCTGGAAGAGGAAATCCGTGTGATGCTATTTATACTCATCATATTAAAAATAGAACATTTAAAGTAAGATATACTACCATATTTATAGTATAAAGAGCTTTCTCTCTATTTAAATAAATAGCATCAGGACTGATTTTTATTTGTTCATTTGCCTTTTTGCCCATTCCAGTCTTCGTTGATCGGCTAATGGAGTCACTTTAAATTCTTCGAATGTAGCGGTGAACCCTTTCCCGTCCGGACAAGCTCCCATTAATCCTACCATGACAGGACAATTATCTTGTAACCAACAAGTGCGCATCATAATATATTCTTTATCATCACGTGAGAAAAATATTTCTACTGCATCCAGGCGACGGACTGCTTTTATCCATATAGAGCGGGGAGCATCCGGCAATTGTACTACACTCCAGTCACTGGTTCGGTGTGTAACTACGGCACTTACATTCTGTTTGCCATCAACGTATTCCACACCTGCTTTTATCCAGTTCTCATGGTCGATGCGCAGCATTAATCCCATTTGGTCAAAGGTGGTGACATAGTTGCCGGTTATCTTTACTTTGGCTTCAAATTCTCCACCATAAGTCGCATAATAGAAAGGTCCGTCGTCCACTGTGAATCCATAATGAGAAATCCTCCAAAAGTCTGTTTTTGCAGGAACATCCATCACTAAGGTTTTGCCATCTTTTATTTCCCACTGTTGAGGCTCGTTCAGCCAGTTCATCTTATTCAAACTTTGTGCCATAGAAGAAGTTGCTACTGCCATAAAGGCTATTGACATGATTTTGATTTTTAAATGTTTCATGATCATTTCTAATTTGATTATCTTTATCTTTGTGGTGCAAAGATAGGTCATACCTCCGTGTGCAACAATACTGAATAATAACCATTTTATAAGATGGACGTATTACAAAAGGAAATAGATGAAGTTTATGCGACACAACTGATAGCCGATGAAATATTGGACAATGGAGTTGTAGAGCAACATCAACGCTTTATTCATTCATTGACGGAGATTAATGGTGGATGTGCTGTTATTTCAGATCTTTCGAATAGGAAAAGTTACATTGCCGTTCATCCTTGGGCGCATTTTCTAGGGTTGACTCCCGAAGAAGCTGCTTTAAGTGTGATTGATTCTATGGATGAAGATTGTATTTATCGGCGTATTCATCCTGAAGACTTGGTAGAAAAGCGGTTATTGGAGTATCAGTTTTTTCAGAAGACCTTTTCGATGTCTTCCGAAGAACGGTTGAAGTACCGGGGAAGATGCAGAATACGTATGATGAATGAGAAAGGAGTCTATCAGTATATTGATAACCTAGTGCAGATAATGGAAAATACTCCTTCCGGAAGTGTATGGTTGATTTTTTGTCTTTATACCTTGTCTGCAGATCAACGAACGGAGCAGGGATATATCCCACTATTACCCATATGGAACGTGGAGAGGTCGAAACGCTCTTTCTTTCGGAAGAACATCGCAATATCCTATCCGAACGCGAAAAGGAAATACTTCGCTGTATACGTAAAGGACTATCTAGTAAAGAAATTGCAGCTGCCCTTTATATTAGTGTGAATACAGTCAATCGACACCGGCAGAATATTTTGGAGAAACTCTCTGTCGGTAATTCGATAGAAGCGTGTCGGGCTGCTGAATTGATGAAACTGTTGGATTTGTAATCCAATAAGATGGCATTGTTTACTGATTTCTTTCTTCAGATTTAAAGCTTATCTGAAGAAAGAACAGAACTTATTTAAAACAAAAGCAGCAACTCATCAAATCTTTTCACCTGTTTCAGATGGTCATGTGTGAATGTGTCTACTACTTCGTGTTTCCACATCACTTCAAAAGGAATATGTATACCATATCCTCCCAGCGATAGAATAGGTTGAATGTCCGATTTCAGAGAATTGCCAATCATGACAAATTCGGAAGGAGCAATCTGTAAGATATTCAACATTCGTTGATATTCTTTCTCTGTTTTATCGGACATCACTTCAATGTGATCGAAATAAGAGGTTAATCCGGAACGTTCCAGCTTATTCTCCTGATCGAGTAAGTCTCCTTTAGTGGCAACTACTAATTTGTATTTACCCTTCTCTTTCAACACTTTAAGCGTTTCTTTTACTCCCGGCAATAGTTCAATAGGCATTTTCAGTAATGATTTGCCTAATTCAATAATATGTTGGATGTCTGTACCTGAAATCTTTGTCCACTCACATGCAAAGCTGTCTCTACCATAGAATGGTGAAGGCTTTGGCTCCATAGCCGAGATATTTCAGATTATTCATTTCTGTTTGAAATAAAGCGGCTGAAATATCTTCAGAAGTGCCATAAGGCTTTAATAGGTCTGTGTATTGTTTCTCTATTTCCTGGAAAAAAGGTTCATTGCTCCACAAGGTATCGTCTGCATCAAAAGCAATGACTTTAATAAGTTCTTTCATCGGTTTTCGTCGTTAATGGTGAATTTTAGATCATCTGTTTGATATTTCGTATGCAAAGTTACAATAAAAAGAAGAATAAAGGCAGACGGTTTGTTTTTAGAACCGAATCTCCATTTAATTTCATAGAAATCTCTATCTTTGTTACTCGTTTTTTTGAGTTTGAATTTTAATTGGATATACAATAATGAAAATAGGAGATAAAGTACGCTTTCTTAGTGAGGTAGGCGGTGGAATCGTAACTGGATTCCAGGGAAAGGATTTTGTGTTGGTAGAAGATGCAGATGGGTTTGATATTCCAATGCCGATACGCGAGTGTGTCGTGATTGAAACAGATGACTATAATTTGAAGCGTAAACCGACTTCTTCTGCTCCGAAACAAGAGGGACCTGCTAAACCGGTAAAACCGGAGATGCCCGTCATTCAACGCCAGCCGGAAGTGAAGGGGGGAGATACGCTGAATGTATTTCTGGCTTATGTGCCTGAAGATGCAAAGGCTATGATGACTACTCCTTTCGAGACTTATTTGGTAAATGATAGCAATTATTATTTGTATTACACTTATTTGAGTGCAGAAGGAAAAGCCTGGAAGAACCGTTCGCACGGGTTGGTGGAACCTAATACGAAATTGCTGTTGGAGGAGTTTACAAAAGATGTACTGAATGATATGGAGCGGGTGGCCGTTCAGTTGATTGCTTTCAAAGATGGTAAGCCTGCGGCTATCAAACCGCTGTCAGTGTGGAAATACGGATTGATACCGTGAAGTTCTATAAACTTCATACCTTTAGCGACTCTGATTTCTTCGAAGAACCGGCGTTGATTTATGACATTGTGAAAGATGATATGCCTACCAAGCAAGTATATGTTTCGGCAGAAGAACTTCAAGAGGCTTTGCTGCAGAAGAAATCTGTAGATAAGCCCAGATCACAACCTATTGTGAAACCGAATCATGCTCATGGTGGAAAGAGTGAGATTGTTGAAATAGATCTTCATATCGACTCTCTACTGGATGATACTCAAGGAATGGGTAATGCTGAAATACTGAACTATCAATTGGATAAGTTTCGCGAAGTGATGGAAGTCTATAAGAACAAACGTGAGCAGAAGATTGTCTTTATTCACGGCAAAGGAGATGGTGTGCTTCGGAAAGCTATCGTTGATGAATTGAAACGGAAATATAGTAATTGCCGTTATCAGGATGCTTCTTTCCAGGAATATGGATTTGGAGCTACGATGGTGACTATTAAATAATGGGATAAAAAAAGTGGAAGCCCAAACTGGCTTCCACCCTCTCTCTCTTTTGCATATTACTCATTTTACTTATTCAGTTCAATACCTTTATTCTGTAAAGTGATGTTCATCAATGCGGCATACTTGGCATACTGTTCAGCACTAAGAGTCTTTCTCATCAGCTTCAAGTTACCATAAACAGCGTTACGCAATTTAGCTTCTTTATCTTTCTTTGCTGTTGTGGCTCTTGACATCTGTTCGGAGAAATAATCGCAGATGTTTGCAACCTCTTCACTCTGAACTGAATTCAAGTTCAAATATTTACCTAATTTACTAACATTGATGTTACCTTCCCATTTTGCAGTTGTAGGTTGATTTCCGGCTGCAAATGTTGTAGCAGCAAGGCAGAGCGCTGCCACTAATGTTAATCCTAAACGTTTCATAATACCTACTTTTTTAATTGTTATACCTAAAAACTATTCCTAAAAACAAATCTAATACCTATTGAAAATTAGTCTAAGCGCTTAGTTTTTTCTTTTTACCTATGCAAATATAAGAATATGTTTTATAGCATAAAAATAAAGAAAAGGAAAAGATTCTATTTAGCCTCATTTCTTGATGTAAGTCAAGAGATGATATGCTTTTTGATACAAAAACGGTTCTTTATGAAACATATTTGTAATACGTGTGCGAAAACGATAGTGAAAATAATCTGCTTTTTAGGATTTATTCCTATTAAAATGATATTGAGCAAAGGAACGTGACTAGGAAAGGAACACTGAAATCAACAACAAAACCATGGAAAATGGAAATGATTACAAATTCTTTTCCCGAATATCGGGTAATAATAGGAAGAGTGGTATCCATTGTAGTGGCTCCACCAACAGAAATAGGGGCTAGCTTTCCGAAATACTTCACTAATAATGGCGCACACAGCAAAGCGATGATTTCACGCATGATATTGGAAAGTAACGCAATAGTTCCCAATTCGGGACCTTTGTATTCGGTAATGAAAATGCTGGAAAGTGAATAATAGCCAAATCCGGCTCCGACTGCCATACAGTCTAAAGGACCTCGTTGGCTCATAAAGGCTCCTGCTACGGCGCAACCTGCTAATGTGCCAATGATCGTATGATGGGAAGGAATACAAGCCGCGGATTCAGGGAGCGAAAACTCTTCAAAGTATTCGGATCGTTGCCGATACTGATGCCTACGCAGAACATGAGTCCGCAGAGGGCATAGTAACTGAGCTTGCTGTCGGTGAAGTCGTATGGAATAAGATGATAAACTCCACAAAGAGTACCGATAATGAAGAAAGAGATGATAATCAAACTACCTTTCATGCTTTTGTCTCCTTTCCTCCATTCCATTTATATAATAGGTACCATAATCCCCAGGCGCATAACGTACTTCCTGCAACGGCAGCTACCGTGATGATAATAGCTTCCAGTCCGAGAGTATGCAAACCTTTGATAATAGATTCGTTACCTCCTACATCTATTCCGAGAAGAAAGAGGAGAATCCATATAAGAAGAGTAATTATCCTGTGTATCCATGATAGTCTTTTACTGCGCAACAAGTAGCCAAGAAGCATGCCTGTCAGCATAATTCCAATAATGATAAACATAGTTAGTGTCTGCTTTTTGGCTGCAAAGATAGTATTAAATGTATATCCCGACTAATCTCCTCCACGATTTCTTTCGTAGCCATTGACAAACATTCGGTCATATCATCCAGGCAAGCGGCATTGGCGGACGGTGAATCTTCGAATCTTTGCGCTTTGGTAGTTTGCTGATATTCTGTAGAGTAGGTTTTATCAAGCAGGCAATCTTCCTTTTGAGTGAGGCGGATAGAAATGGCAAGACTGGAAGCTGCCGGGCGAATTTTGTTATTGACAACCTCCAACATTTCTCCCTCAAACCAAGGGATACTTGACTGGTTGAGTTTGATTCTGGCACACGTCTCATTCTTTCTGATTTTTACTTCCAGCCGATAGGCGGAATCGGGAATCATTTTTCCTTTCTGATTATCTATCAGATGACAGCAGGTGCTACTGTTACATTCGGTAAGCAGTGCCTCCGTCAGAAATTCCCGATAGAGTTGGGTGAGAGAAGACTCTCCTAACCGAAGATGGAAAAGCTCACCCTCATAGTTATATAGCAGTAGCGGAATATATGCAGACTTTTTGCGTTTCACGCTGGTGTAATAATCCATGTTGGAGTAGTCGATGAAGTCCAGATATACGGTTTGATCTGCTTTCTCCTGATAGATAGGAGAAGTGAGCTCGTAATACAAGCTGGATTTTAAGGCTTGTATCTCCCTTAGCATACTCCGGCTGCTTCGGCAGGAACAGAACAGCGGTAATGCGATGAGTATAAATAGTAGGTGATGAGTTTTCATATCCATGGCTTTTCTATATGAATGATTTTGCTTGTCTCCGTACTGATCCCGACAATCCCGACCCCTCCGTGCACATTGCCGGGATATTTGATTGGTTCGTTTATTGTCTCATCATAAGCATCGGAATCTGCCAGGTTGAGTGCTTTCAGATAGTAATATTCGGTTTCTGTAATGCTTAACAGACGCACAATAATATCCATCTTTACATTCGTTCCATATTTGGAAAGCCCCTCAACATTTGTCTGGTTGTAAACTGTCATGGTATAAGATGTATTTTTGAATCGTGAGTCGTCAAACACCCCATATATATTCTTTACAGTGTCGAACATGCCATTATCTTCGTCATCGCTGTTGGTAGGCTGTCCGTCCGTCAACACAACATCTTCGCGGGATATAAAATGATAACGGTGTGTGGTTTGAGTGACATATTCGTCTATTTCATTATTATAGTCTTTCACTGTCATTTGCTTATCCATGATAAGTCGATAGAAATTATTTTCGTTGGGGCGATCTTTGATGTTGATTTTATATCGGAGATAATTCTGTGTATAATAATACTGTGTCAGTGGAACAGTGACCGTATCGATATCAGTTATTTCGTTGGGACGCTGTGGAACGGTAACTTCAGCCATGCGTGATACTGTCCGTCGTCAGTGAGAGCGTCGATACGTACTACATCTCCGGGAGAGAACTTGCCGGAAATGTTGAAGCGGCATTGCATATCTCCTTCCGCCTGGGGTGGGAGCGGACGTAAACTTTCTGACAACTGTCCGTTAACACGTACTTCCACGGTGGCTTTTTCTGCATGAGTGGCGTATCCTCTTCCCGTGAAATTGAGGTAAAGAACATTGGTCAGACTATCTGCGTTGATTAGTGCGTTCATCACTAGTTTGGGGGGATTGTCCTTTACATTAAACGGGAGTTCGTTTTCGCAAGATACTGTTGTCAGTAATGCTATTAACTGGATAAATGGATAATATATACGAGTTCTCATAATGAGTTTAGAATTTATAAGTGTAAGTGAATGATGGAATTAATGGAAGTATAGTATACTTCTTGATAATCGGTTTGTAGGGATCGTTTTTGCTGGTGCTGCGATATACGAAGGTAGGATTCATCGCATTATATGCATTATACAGACTGATATTCCAGGTACGCATACCATGTTTGGTCTTTTTGTTGAAATTGACTCCCACATTCAACCGGTGACTGGCTGGTAACCGGTAATTATTACGATGCTCCACATACGAAGCTTCTCCGATGGTGGGTGAAGTTATGCCTGAATCAAAATAATCTCCATATCCATATCCTCCTCCAAATCCGTTGTTTGTGCTGTCGCTAGGACGGATGACAGCGGTTTTCTCTTCGGGGATTGTACTTGTTCCGCCTGTATAGAACACCCAGGAAGCACCGATGTCGATACGTTCGCTGAATTTATGGTTGATTGTCAGGTTGATATTGTGTCTTCGGTCATATTTATATGGAAACCGTTCACCGTTGTTGATACCGCCTTTAGCAAACTGACGATCACTTTTGGATAAAGTGTAGGACAACCATCCCGTCGTTTTTCCAAGTGTCTTCTGTGCCATAAACTCAATACCTGCCGAACGTCCCTTGCCCATTTCCACTTTATTTTCCCAACCGGCAGAAGAACCGAAGAAGCTGACTCCTTCCTTATACTCCAATACATTATACATATCTTTATAATAGCCTTCTACCGAGAATTCCCATCCCTCGATTCCCGTATAGTATCCGCCTAATGAATATTGGTGAGAGCGCATCGGTTTGATTTTTTTAGTCACGGGAACCCATAAGTCCGTAGGCATTGCGATTGGCATGGATGATAACAGATGTACGTATTGGCTCATTTGTGTATAAGAGGTTTTCAGAGTTACGTCTTTTCCTAGTTGATAACGGGCGGAAACTCGTGGCTGCAAAGAAGAATAACTCTGCTTCTGTACCTGAAACAAGGAGAAGTGTAATCCGAGATTCAGACGCAGACGGTCATTCACCTTGATGTTGTCTTCCAGGTAAGCCGATAGCTCATGTCCGTAAATCCGGCTGTTGGCGATGCTGTGGTAAGTGGTGTCGCGATCTACTTTGTCTCCTGTTTTTTCGGAGATTTTGGATGTCATGACCTCCGGACGGAACCGATGATAGATATATCCTGTACCAAATTTAATGTGGTGTGCGGGAGACGGGTTATAATCGAAATCGATCTGATAGCTCCAGTCATTGATTCCCGAACGATAATCGGCTGAATATCGGTTGATTATCGAAGCTCCCATGCTGTTAGCATATTTATTGTTGTTGTATGAGTTGACGTCGAATAAATAGTTGTTGTAAGAGACGGTTGTGTTGCTGAACAGACGGTTGTTGAATATATAGTTCCATCTGGCGGAAACAATGGTATTTCCCCAATTCATTGTACTTCCATCTTTGGAGTCGGTATCCCCATCATAATTGGCGGAAAAATGATCTTTCCCGTTGTAAACGCTTAGATAGATACGGCTCCGGTCGGAGAATTTATGATTGATTTTGGCATTGATGTCATAAAAGTAATAACCATATTCTTCATCATCCGGCATAAATGGCTTGGCGATGAGATCGACATATGAACGTCTGGCGGAAATGTTGAAAGAGGTTTTTCCTTTCACAATCGGGCCTTCCAGATTGATTTTGCTGGTTAGTAATCCGATACTAAGCGTGCCGTGGTATTTCTGCATGTCTCCGTCATTGGTACGGACATCAATGACGGAAGAAAGCCGTCCGCCGAAACGTGCCGGAAAGGAACTTTTGAATAATGTTACCTTTTTGACAGCCTCCGGAGTAAAAACCGAAAAGAATCCGAACATGTGGTCTACGTTGTATACAGGAGTTCCATCCAGTAGAATAAGATTCTGGTCCGGACTGCCGCCGCGTATATACAGTCCGGCTGAACCGTCTACTCCTGCCTGTACGCCAGGCATCAGCTGGATGGCTTTCATGACATCTGCTTCTCCCAGTATGCTCGGCGTATTTTTAATCTGTGTCATCGGAATTTCGATAGAGCATCTGGGTAGCTATGGTGCCCGTTTCAGTTTTATCGGAAACGATCACTACCTCCTGCAACTGCGTGTTTCCCTGCATACGGATATTCAGCAATGTATCTTGTGAGAGCGTAAAATGATGCGCTTCTGTGGCATAACCAAGATAGGAGAAACGCAGTTCGGTTTCTCCTTCGGGCAAAGTGATGCTGTAAAAACCGTAAGGATTGGTGCTTGTTCCTTGATTCTGATGACTCTCAATGATATTGGTTCCAATCAACGTCTCGGAAGACGTTCCATCCGTGACATATCCGCTGATAGTGAACTTACGGCCTACGGTTTTTGATTCTTTTTTCTTTTGCAGTAGAATATGGCGGCCGGTGAACTGATAACTGATCTGCTCATTCTTGAATACGAGGTCAAGTATTTCACGCAATGGCTTATCCTTTACCTGCAAATTGATTTTATGTTTGATGATAATTTCCTCGCCATAGATAAAAGAATATCCGGTTGAGTTTTCAATCCGCTTGACGAATTCTTTTAGTGTGGCGTTTCGTAGTGTCAGCGAAAGCCGGGCTTCCGCATTTTGTGCATATATTTGAGTAGTGATAAGGAGTGCCACCCCTATCAGAACAATGGTTCTGACAGGGAAGCGACCTTGGAATATTATATTCATCTTAGTCTGGTTTAGCAGTGATAATAATCTGTTTATTGTTTTGTGAGTAGTTGAAATAACCGGCATTATGTAATACAGATAAAATAGTTGCCAGATCTTCTCCATCGCGGAATCGTGCTGTGATCCGGTAATTTTGCAAAGTTGTATCGGCTATCTGGATCGTCGCTCCGAATGAGTTGGACAGTTCGCGGGCAATCTCCTGTAAAGGCAGGTCGTCGAATATAAACTCTCCTTGTCGCCAGGAAATTTCATCTTCTGCATTCTCTAAAACCTTGCGGGTGAGTTTTTCTTCTACCTTATTATATATAGCAATCTCGTTAGGCTTCAAAACCATACGAACAGATTTACTTTTATTGCTGACTGCTACCGAGCCGGACAATAACGTTGTCTTTACATCCGGATTGTCATGATATGCATCTACATTGAAATGGGTTCCCAGCACCTGAACGTCAATCGTTTCAGTCTGCACGATAAACGGATGCTTTGAGTCCTTGCTTACTTCAAAATAGGCTTCTCCATTTAGCTCCACTTCCCGTTTGTCCGATTGGAACTTTTCCGGATAAGAAAGCGAAGAATAATGGTTGAGCATGACGGAACTACCATCAGGGAGGCGGACAGTACGTGTCTCTGCCAGAGTGGAAATCGTTTGTATTGCAGCAGGTTGCATATATAAATAAGCTGTCCATACCGATAGGCAAAGTAGAGCTACTGCCGCTGCTGCCGAGAAGGTGCGTATCAAAGTCAGATGCCGGGTATGCGACTTCAGTCTTTTTTCTAGTTCCGGGTAACTGGCTGCTGCTGAAAAACGCCCTCGCGGTGAACGCGTGGAAGCAATGAGCTGATTCAGTATTTCTTCTAATTCCGTATCGGTGTGTTTCATATTTTTTCTGTATTACTCTTGATCCATTATTTTCGTTTCAACAGAATGGTCAGTTTGCTGATTCCTCCTTCTTTCCATTGGGGAGTGCAGGATAAAGTGACATTCTGTTTATTCAATACCATCTGTTTGGGATAGATTTTAATGATAGTCGTAGCCGACTTCTTACCCGCTTTGATGATTACTTTCTTTTCCGTCAGTTGTATGACTGCTGCTTGCCCTGTTACCAGAGGAGGTGCGGCAAGTACTACCGTCCGGTCTTCTTTCGCTTTCTCCATCGCCACAATTTTAATTTCCAATTCACACTCTGATTTGTTTCCTTCACATTCTACTGTTTCCTTCGAATGTTCGAATCCTGCATAGTCTTTGGGCAAATTGTCGTTGTCATTGTTGCATGAGACAGGCACAGGCAAGTTGATAGAAGAACAAGGATTCCAATGTTTGCGTCATTTAGCTTTTTCATTTTTCTGTCTTTTTTAGTGATTGATTTATTTGTTGATAAAGACCGGAGGGTGACAGAAACTCCCTACGCTCTTTTTCTAAATAATTGTTAATCTATTTCTGCCCGGCTAATCATTTCTTTGAGTCGTGTGATTGCTTTCTGAAGTTGTGCGTCCACTGTATTCATGCTGATACCTAATTCTTCCGCTACTTGTGTATAACTTTGTTTTTCTTCGCGGATGCGAATGAATACTTCCCTACAACGTTCCGGAAGCCGGTCGAGTGCCTTTACGTAAAGAGCAAATAATTCTTCACTGATGAGTGATTCTTCCGGTGAATAGCTCTGTTCCTGTGGCTCCGGCAGAGAATCGGGATGAATGTAAGTGTGTTTTGATTCTTTTTCCAGATAATTGAGCGAAGCATTCTTGACGAGAATGAAACAATAATCTTCAATGTTTCTCACATCAAGTAAATTGCTACGCTGTTTCCATAGTTTCAGAAATACGTCGAGAACGATTTCCTGCGACCATTCTTCCTGCTTCACATAGTAGTAGGCTATGCGGAAGAGGCGATCGTAAGTCATGTTGTAAAAGTCTCGGAAAGCAGTTTGCGAATCCAGTTCTTTCATTTGCCGCAATAACTTTCTTACTTCTGATTCGGTCATCGGCTTTTTGTTTGTTTGGTTAGTCTACCCAAAGTAAATCACTCATTATACTGTCGGAGATGAAAATACCTTCACGAGTCAAGCGTAAGGCTCCATCGTGTTCTTCCAGTTTCCCATTTTTCAGATAAGGCGCAGCCATTCTCTGGCAATACTCCCACATCTCATTGCCGAACATCTGTTTCAGCTTTTCTATAGGTGTTCCCCATACAGTACGTATGGTAGTGATAATAAATTCATTGTAGCGGGTCGTCTGATCCAGATACTCTATTTCGAAAGCACGGCTGTTTTCCTCTATACCTTTTATATATGTATCGATGGAAGAAACATTCCATTCCCGTGTCATCCCGTCAAAAGAATGTGCCGACGGTCCGCACCCCAGATAAGCTATTCCTTTCCAATAGGAAGTGTTGTGGCAGGAATATTTTCCGGGGCGGCAGAAATTGGAAATCTCATAGTGTTCAAATTCTGCTTTCTGCAAATGCTCTATCAGTAATGTGAAAAATTCTAAACTGGAGTCTTCGTCTACCTCGGATATCTGATGCTGTTTTAACATATTATATATAGGTGTATCTTCCTCATAAATCAAGTGATAGGCGGAGATATGTTCTACATTCAGACTGATAGCCTGGCGGAGATCGTTTTCCCATCGTTCTTTTGTTTCTCCGGGCAATCCATAAATTAGGTCGATACTGATGTTTTGGAAATCGGCTTTTCGGCATCTGTCAATTGCTTCGATGGCTGTACGGGCATTGTGGCGGCGTCTCAATAGTTTGAGCGTAGCGTCATCAAAAGTCTGTATTCCCATGCTAAGGCGGTTGAAAGGAAGTGAGGAAAGCATTTCCAGATATTCCTGTGATAAATCATCCGGATTAGCTTCCAGCGTGATTTCCTGGCAATGATTTAATCCGTAATGCTCCCGGATAGTATCAAATATCAGTTCGAAATCTTCTTTTTCCAGTTGAGACGGGGTTCCGCCACCGAAATAAACAGTTTCTATATTTTCTCCTTTCAGGTATTCTTTACGCATCGCCAACTCCCGGCAGAGAGCCTGTACATAACGGGTTTTGAGTTCGCTGCGAGTGGTTGAGTAGAAGTCGCAGTAGATGCAGCGCGTTGCAAAAGGAATATGAAGATAGATACCTGCCATAGCTATGCTGTTTGGGTTTGTGGGTGTAAAAGTAAGACTATTATTAGATATATCAAAAAGCTGTTGACGGAAATTATTTATAGTGGGGCAGGAATACGCTAAATAGATAATTCTCCCATCGATTAGTAGAAGATAATTCCTGCAATGCTGAATTTAAGATCTTTTCTTTTATAAATAAGATTCGAACTTGTAGCCGGGTTTTCGTTTGACAGTTGTCAAGCGACAGTTCAACAATTGTCATTCTATCGCTTGACAACTGTCAAACGAAAACTGATTAGGTAACGGGGGAACTATTGTATGAAAGGAAAACAACTAAAAATAACATCGTGCCGGATTACTCATTGCAACTATGAAATTAGTTTATAGCCATGCGAAAATAATTTTTAACCCGATTCGAAAATGTTCATGTTAAAGATGTGTTACATAACATTGTTTAGTAACACTGCCATAAGTGTTGCTTTTCCCCCAATTAATCCCTAATTTGCGCATCACAAAATTAATGGTATGTGAGAAACATACTGAGTAATTACTAAAATCTTATATATTATGAAAGTATATCAGACTAATGAAATCAAGAACATTGCCTTGTTGGGAAGTTCTGGCTCTGGGAAAACCACTCTCGTGGAAGCGATGCTTTTCGAGAGTGGTGTTATAAAACGTCGCGGATCTGTTGCCGCAAAAAATACTGTTAGCGACTATTTCCCTGTTGAACAAGAGTATGGTTACTCCGTTTTCTCCACCGTTCTCCATGTAGAATGGAATAACAAAAAACTTAATATTATTGACTGTCCGGGATCGGACGACTTCGTAGGCAGCACAGTGACTGCACTAAATGTGACCGACACAGCAATCATTCTTCTCAATGGCCAATACGGCGTCGAAGTCGGTACACAAAATCACTTCCGTTATACAGAAAAGCTGAATAAACCTGTTATTTTTCTAGTCAACCAGCTTGATAATGAAAAATGCGATTATGATAATATCCTCGAACAGCTGAAAGAGGCTTATGGCTCTAAGGTCGTTCCTATCCAATATCCAATAGCTACCGGTCCGGGCTTTAATGCGCTGATTGACGTGCTGTTGATGAAGAAATATTCGTGGAAACCGAAGGAGGGGCTCCGACTATCGAAGATATTCCGGCAGAAGAAATGGATAAGGCTATGGAGATGCACAAAGCATTGGTAGAAGCTGCTGCCGAGAATGATGAAAATCTGATGGAGAAATTCTTCGAACAAGATTCTCTTACAGAAGATGAAATGCGCGAAGGTATCCGTAAGGGATTGATCGCCAGAGGTATGTTCCCCGTATTCTGCGTTTGTGGAGGTAAGGATATGGCGTTCGCCGCTTGATGGAATTCTTGGGTAACGTTGTTCCTTTTGTTTCTGAAATGCCGAAGGTACAGAATACCGAAGGTAAAGAAGTGGCTCCGGATACTAACGGACCGGAATCCCTTTATTTCTTCAAGACCAGCGTGGAGCCGCATATCGGTGAAGTTTCCTATTTCAAAGTGATGAGCGGTAAGGTTCATGAAGGAGACGATTTGCTGAATGCCGACCGTGGTTCGAAAGAACGTATTGCGCAGATTTATGTGGTAGCCGGTGGTAACCGCGTCAAGGTGGAAGAACTGCGAGCCGGTGATATCGGTGCTGCTGTGAAACTGAAAGATGTGAAAACCGGTAATACGCTGAACGGTAAGGATTGCGACTATAAATTCAACTTTATCAAATATCCGAATTCTAAATATACCCGTGCTATCAAGCCAGTGAATGAAGCGGATGTGGAAAAGATGATGAGTATTCTGAACCGTATGCGTGAGGAAGATCCTACCTGGGTGATCGAACAGTCAAAGGAGTTGAAACAGACTTTGGTACACGGACAGGGAGAATTCCATCTTCGTACATTGAAATGGCGTTTGGAAAATAACGAAAAACTGCCGGTGAAGTACGAAGAACCGAAGATTCCGTATCGTGAAACGATTACAAAAGCCGCTCGCGCCGATTATCGTCATAAGAAACAATCCGGTGGTGCCGGTCAGTTTGGTGAAGTTCACCTGATTGTAGAACCTTATAAAGAAGGTATGCCTGTGCCCGATACGTATAAGTTCAATGGACAGGAATTTAAGATTACCGTGAGAGGTACGGAAGAAATACCATTGGAATGGGGTGGTAAACTGGTGTTTATCAACAGTATCGTCGGTGGTTCTATCGATGCGCGCTTCCTGCCTGCTATTATGAAAGGTATTATGTCTCGTATGGAGCAAGGTCCGTTGACGGGTTCGTATGCTCGTGACGTGCGTGTCATTGTTTACGATGGTAAGATGCACCCGGTAGATTCTAATGAAATCTCCTTTATGCTTGCCGGACGTAACGCCTTTAGTGAAGCCTTCAAGAACGCCGGTCCGAAAATTCTGGAACCGATTTATGATGTGGAAGTGTTTGTTCCGTCTGATAGGATGGGAGATGTGATGGGAGATCTTCAGGGACGTCGTGCCATGATTATGGGTATGAGTAGCGAAAAAGGTTTTGAGAAACTGGTTGCTAAAGTTCCTTTGAAAGAAATGTCGTCCTACTCTACAGCTCTTAGCTCACTCACCGGCGGACGTGCTTCGTTTATTATGAAGTTCTCTAGTTATGAGCTTGTTCCGGCAGATGTTCAGGATAAGTTGATGAAAGACTTTGAGGCTAAGCAAGTAGAAGAATAAAGATAAATGATAGTTGATAAATGATATGTGATAGTTGATTGAAAATTCGCTATTTACTATCTGTTGGTTATAAACTATCAACTTAAACGTTAAAACTGTTCCCTTTTTTAAGTAAAAGGGGACAGTTTTTGTTTAACTATGATTAATAAAGATAGAAAAACGCAAGGAAAAGATTTAATTTTTTATTAAATTTGCAAACCAAAGGAGGGGTTTTGTTGTTGTAGTAATCAGAATACAACCTAAATAGCTCCTTACGGTTAATTTCCGGGAAGTTCCGGTTAAATCAAGTTAATGCATTAGGAGTGTTAATTAGGGAGTGTTAATTTTGTTGCTATGAAGAAGTCAACAATTTGGATATTAGGTATTGTAATGGGGCTTTCCTTCCTTAGCCTGCTGTATTTGCAGGTTAGTTATATCGAGGAAATGATGAAAACCCGTAAGGAACAGTTTGATTCGGCTGTACGCAATAGCCTGGATCAGGTTTCCAAGGATGTGGAATATGCAGAGACCAGACGTTGGTTGATCGAAGATATTTCAGAAGCGGAAAGAAAAGCACTGATTGCGAATAACGCTTCCATACAACAAGACAACTTGATTCAGCAAACGCAACGGTTCACGGTGAAGTCTAAGGATGGAAAGGTATATTCGGATTTTGAGCTGAAAGTGATGACCACCAAACCCTCCGAGCTTCCAAAGGCTATGATTTCTCCTTACAGGGGAACAAAGACTATTCCGGAAACTTCGCGTTCATTAGTGGAAGCCATCAAGAATCGGTATATGTATCAACGGGCGTTACTCGATGAAGTGGCCTGGCAGATGATTTATCGGGGAAGTGACAAATCGATTGGAGACAGAGTACGGTTCAAAGAACTGGATGACTATCTGAAATCGAGCTTATATAATAATAGTATAGACTTGCCTTATCACTTTACGGTGATTGACAAAGACGGTAGGGAAGTCTATCGTTGTGCGGATTATGAGGCAAAGGGAAGTGAGGACGCTTATCAACAGGCATTGTTCAAGAATGATCCGCCTGCAAAAATGAGCATATTGAAAGTGCACTTTCCTGGTAAGAAAGATTATATCTTTGACTCAATTAGTTTCATGATTCCGTCGTTGATATTTACGCTGGTATTGTTAGTGACATTCATCTTTACGATTTATATCGTATTCCGGCAAAAGAAACTGACGGAAATGAAGAATGACTTTATCAATAATATGACGCACGAATTAAAACACCGATATCTACCATTCATTGGCAGCGCAGATGTTGAAAGATCCCGCGGTAGGAAAATCACCGCAGATGTTCCAGCATATATCGGGAGTGATAAATGATGAAACCAAGCGCTTGCGCTTCCAGGTGGAAAAGGTGCTCCAGATGTCGATGTTCGAACGTCAGAAGGCCACTTTGAAGATGAAGGAGATTGATGCGAATGAATTAATTTCAGGAGTTGTCAATACCTTTGCGCTGAAAGTGGAACGGTATAATGGTAAGATAACATCGAACCTTGAGGCCACCGATCCTGTTATATTTGCAGATGAGATGCATATCACGAATGTAATCTTTAATCTGATGGATAACGCGGTGAAATATAAGAAACCGGAAGAGGATCTGGAACTGAAAGTGAGAACGTGGAATGAGTCGGGTAAACTGATGATTTCGATACAGGATAACGGTATTGGTATCAAAAAGGAGAACCTGAAAAAGATATTTGAAAAGTTCTATCGTGTACATACGGGTAATCTGCACGATGTGAAGGGCTTTGGACTGGGATTGGCTTATGTGAGAAAAATTATATTGGATCATAAGGGAACCATCCGGGCGGAAAGCGACCTGAACGTGGGAACTAAATTTATTATTGCATTACCTTTATTAAAAAATAATTGATATGGACGAGAAACTGCGTATTTTATTATGCGAGGATGACGAAAATCTTGGCATGCTTTTAAGAGAATATCTACAGGCAAAAGGTTATTCTGCTGAGTTATATCCTGATGGAGAAGCCGGTTATAAGGCTTTCTTGAAGAATAAATATGACTTGTGCGTGTTTGACGTAATGATGCCTAAAAAAGACGGCTTCACACTGGCACAGGATGTCCGTGCAGCAAATGCTGAAATTCCTATTATCTTCCTGACTGCTAAAACGCTGAAAGAAGATATCCTGGAAGGCTTTAAAATCGGTGCGGATGATTATATCACCAAACCGTTTAGTATGGAAGAATTGACATTCAGAATTGAAGCGATCTTGAGACGTGTTCGTGGAAAGAAGAACAAAGAAAGCAATATCTATAAGATTGGTAAGTTTACTTTCGACACACAGAAACAAATTCTGTCGTCAGATGGCAAACAGACTAAGCTGACTACCAAAGAGTCTGAACTGCTTGGATTGCTTTGCGCACATGCCAATGAGATTTTGCAACGTGACTTTGCTCTGAAAACAATCTGGATTGACGATAACTATTTCAATGCCCGTAGTATGGACGTGTATATCACGAAATTGCGTAAGCACCTGAAAGAAGACGATTCAATCGAAATTATCAATATTCACGGAAAAGGCTATAAGCTGATTACTCCGGAAGTTGAATCTTAATGATTGCGTTTGAGATAACTCCAAATAAAAAATCCCGGGAACATTCGTTTCCGGGATTTTTTATTGATTTTGCGAAATTAATCAGCGATCTTCTTATTAATAACAATATAAGAAATGAGTCCCAGTACTACAAGTACTACTGAAGTACCCAGGATGCGTTGTTGTTTACATTTCCTGTAAAGGAACAAGCCAGCAGGATGACTACTCCGACCAAGATTAATATCAATCCTAAGTTCTTTAATAAGCCTTTCATGTGTGTGTATTTTAATAGATTATAATATTCCAGTCACAAATTAAAGCATAATTCTTTAACGGGCGAAATTATTTGGATAAAAATTCCATTATAAATGCACGATTTAGTGGATTTTATGATTTGGAGAGAAGTTCTTCTATCTAATCTTTTGTATTGTAGAACACCTTTTTCAGTACCTCCTGTCCAATGCTCAATTCGTCGAGAGTGATACCGTGAAGAGCCTCTTTCAGAGTCTGGCCGGCAATGATACGCGCTTTTTCCTCCAGTTCTTTCCCGTCTTTGGTCAGATGGATCAGTTGGTGCGGCGGTCTTTTTTATCGGAAATGCGCACAACAAGATGCTGCCGTTCCATATTATCTATCAAACGGGTCATGCTGGGCTTGTCTTTAAAAGTTGCATTACACAACTCTTGTTGCGTCACACCGTCTTTTCCCACAGAAAAATGAGTACCGTCCATTGTTCGGGACTGATTTCCAATCCGTTCTGACGGAAGTTACGGTACAGTTTCCGGTTGATTGCCGCAGAAACTTTGCCATTCAAGATGGCGAATATAAGCCGGATATCGAAATTAAATTGCTCTATCATGAAATTATTGTTTAAACAACTTTGCAAAGTTAAGTCACTTCCCGGATAAATCCTATCTTCGGATACAAAAAAAGATTAAATATTTGTAGTTCAAAATAAAATGTCTAACTTTGCACCCGCATTTAAAATCAAATAATTTATTTATTTAATTAAACGAAGTATGAATCAATACGAAACCGTTTTCATTTTAACTCCCGTTTTGTCTGATGTTCAGATGAAGGAAGCGTAGAAAAATTCAAAGGCGTTCTTCAAGCTGAAGGTGCTGAGATTATCAATGAAGAAAACTGGGGACTGAAGAAATTGGCTTACCCAATTCAGAAGAAGTCTACAGGTTTTTACCAACTGATTGAGTTCAATGCAGATCCTACTGTAATTGACAAGCTGGAACTTAATTTCCGTCGTGATGAACGCGTAATCCGTTTCTTGACTTTCAAGATGGATAAGTATGCTGCTGAATACGCTGCAAAAAGAAGAAGTGTTAAATCAAACAAAAAGGAGGATTAATCATGGCACAACAAGTTCAATCAGAAATCAGATATTTGACTCCGCCGTCAGTAGATGTTAAGAAGAAAAAATACTGCCGTTTCAAAAAGAGTGGTATTAGGTATATCGACTACAAAGATCCTGAATTCTTGAAGAAATTCTTGAATGAACAAGGAAAAATCCTTCCGCGTCGTATTACAGGTACTTCTTTGAAGTTCCAACGTCGTATCGCGCAGGCTGTGAAGAGAGCTCGTCACTTGGCATTGCTGCCTTATGTAACTGACATGATGAAATAAGAAGGAGGAAAAGTATGGAAATTATATTGAAAGAAGACGTAGTAAACTTGGGTTATAAGAACGATATCGTAAACGTGAAATCCGGATACGGTCGTAATTATCTGATCCCGACTGGAAAAGCTGTCATCGCTTCTCCTTCTGCAAAGAAAATGTTGGCTGAAGAACTGAAACAGCGCGCTCACAAACTTGAGAAAATCAAGAAAGATGCTGAGGCTATGGCTGCTAAGTTGGAAGGCGTTTCTTTGACTATTGCAACTAAAGTTAGCTCAACCGGTACTATCTTCGGTTCTGTTGGTAACATCCAGATCGCTGAGGCTTTGTCTAAGCTGGGTCATGAAGTTGACAGAAAGATCATCGTTGTAAAAGACGCTGTGAAAGAAGTTGGTAGCTATAAGGCTATTGTTAAGCTTCACAAGGAAGTTTCGGTAGAAATTCCTTTCGAAGTAGTTGCTGAATAAGAGCAAATTTACTTCATATACAAAAAGCGATTTGTTCTGAATGGATGAATCGCTTTTTTTGTTATCTTTGCTATTACTATTATGAAATTCAACTGTTGTTTTCTAAAGAAGAGGTTTTTGCTTCTGCTGATTGCTTTGGGAATTGGCAGTGCTCTTTATGCGAATGATGAGCTGAAACTATTGACTGATTCTTTACGTAGAGTGATAGATGAAAAGCATGTCTTTGTTAAAGAGAAAGAGGATCGGATAAACCGGATAAAATGTATGTTGAAAAGTCCTGGTTTGACTCTTGAAGGAGAATATAGAATCAATCTACGGTTATATAACGAATATAAAAAATTTCATATTGATTCCGCTATTCATTATGTTGATCGCAATATTGAGATTTCCCGTCAGTTGAATAGACCTTATTTCACCAACCAGTCGTCTTTACATCTTAGTCTTTTATATTCGATGTGTGGCAGGTTCCGTGAAGCGGAGATTATTTTGAAAAGTATAAAGACTTCAGAACTTCCCAGAGATTTATTAATAAACTATTATCAAACTTATTCCAGTTTCTGGGGGCATTATTCTATTTCTGTTGCCAACAATCTGTATGGAAAGCAACAATCTGCTTATCAGGATTCACTGTTTGCTCTCATAGATCACACTTCTTGGGATTACCGGATGTCACAAGCTTCTTATTATATCTGGCGTGATACCTTAAAATCGAAGGAAATTTTTAAAGAATTGTTGGATATTGAGGAGGTGGGAACGCCTAATTATGCCATGATTACTCATTCGTATTCCAGGTTATGCCACCATCAGAAGAAATATGATGAGGAAAAAAAATATCTGATATTGTCGGCGATTGCCGATACACGGAATGCAACGCGTGAAAATGCCTCTCTTCAATCTCTTGCGTTGATACAATACGAAGAAAAGAATCTAGCCGATGCTTTTAAGTTTACACAATCCGCTATTGATGATGTAATTTCTTCTGGTATTCATTTCCGCGCAATTGAAATCTATAAATTTAATTCTATTATCAACACTGCCTATCAGGCGGAACAGGCTAAATCAAGATCGCATCTGACTACTTTTCTTATTTCTACAAGCGTTATCCTTTTCCTTTTGATTCTGCTCGTTGTTTTTATCTATATTCAGATGAAGAAAACGTTGAAAATAAAGCAGGCATTGGCGCAAAGTAATGAAGAACTTCTGCGGCTGAACAATAAACTGAATAATATGAACAGCCAGTTGAATGACACCAATAATCAGTTGTATGAAATTAATGGCATAAAGGAATATTATATAGCCGAATTTTTCGATGTGTGCTTTAGTTATATCCACAAAATGGAGAAATACCAGAATATGCTGTATAAAATAGCTATTAATAAGTACTATGACGAGTTGATTAAGAAGCTGAAGTCGTCTGCGCTTATTGATGAAGAGCTTAGTGCACTGTATGCCCGTTTCGATAAGGTCTTTTTAGGTTTGTATCCTACTTTTGTTTCAGATTTTAATGCTTTATTGAAAGATGAAGAGAAGATTATTTTAAAACCGGATGCTTTATTGAATAGGGAACTTCGTATTTATGCTTTATTACGCTTGGGTATTACGGATAGTGGGAAGATAGCGAACTTCCTCCGGTGCTCTACAAGTACGGTTTATAATTATCGTACGAAGATGAGAAATAAAGCTGCTGTCGACAGAGATGAATTTGAGAACGAAATTATGAAAATTAGTTCAACTCAAGAGACATAATTATCATTTTACTGTTGCCCCCCTTTCCAAATCATCTACATTTTTTGGATATACTTGAAGCGCTAAGTGTTTGATTAATAGGATAAAACGCTAATTTAATATCTACATAAAGTAGTGTAAGTCAAATAAGCCGTTATTTATTTGGCTAGATTTGCAATATCAGTTTTTTACTCATCAGCTTGATGGTGAATTGATACTTCATCTATTATTTGTACTTAAATTCACTATGTTTTATTATGAACACGCAATCTTCAGTAGACACGAGAATTAAAGTTGGAATTATCGGTTTCGGTAGAATGGGAAGATTCTATTGGGAAGCGATGACAAAAAGTGGGCGATGGAATATTGCTTATATTTGCGATACAGATCCGGAATCACGTCAATTGGCTAAGAAGTTATCTCCTGAATCTCTTATAGTAGAAGATAATCAAAAAGTTTTTGAGGATGAAAGTGTACAGGTAGTCGGTCTTTTCACTTTGGCCGACTCGCGGATGGAACAAATAGAAAAAGCTATTCGCTACGGCAAGCACATTATTTCAGAAAAACCTATTGCAGATACCATGGAAAATGAGTGGAAGGTCGTGGAAATGACAGAAAATGCCAACCTCATTTCTGCGGTAAACTTGTATCTGCGGAATTCCTGGTACCATAATCTAATGAAAGAGTATATCGAGCAAGGAGAAATCGGAGAATTGGCTATTATCCGTATTTGCCACATGACTCCCGGTTTGGCGCCGGGCGAAGGTCATGAGTATGAGGGGCCGGCTTTCCATGATTGTGGAATGCACTATGTCGATATTACCCGTTGGTATGCAGGCTGTGATTATAGAACATGGAATGCTCAGGGAGTGAATATGTGGAATTATAAAGATCCTTGGTGGGTACAATGTCACGGAACTTTCCAAAATGGCGTAGTCTTCGATATTACTCAGGGTTTTGTTTATGGACAATTATCTAAAGACCAGACACATAATTCGTATGTGGATATTATAGGTACAAAAGGAGTTGTGCGTATGACGCATGACTTCAATACTGCTGTTGTCGATCTGCACGGTGTCAATCAGACCATTCGTGTGGAGAAGCCTTTCGGTGGCAAGAATATAGACGTATTGTGCGACCTGTTTGCTGATTCGGTAGAAACCGGAAAACGCAGTTCCCGCTTACCGTCCATGCGCGATTCGGCCATTGCATCCGAATATGCGTGGACATTCTTGAAAGACACACGCAAACACGATTTGCCTGCTATTGGTAATTTGCGCACTCTGGAGCAAATACGCGAGCGAAGAAGAAACATGAAAAATGGATATGGATTGTTGCATGGCAACCTTCCAAAGATTATTAACCCTTAAATAAATAAAATCATGTCAAACATTTCGAGGAGAAAGTTTCTCAAAACGGGGGCTGCTGCTTTAGCCGGCATTACTATTGCTCCCAGTACTATTTTAGGTATGAGCCACGGGCATATTTCGCCTACTGACAAACTGAATCTTGCAGCCGTGGGTATTGGTGGTATGGGACATGCCAATATTAATCACGTAAAGGCACTGAAAATATTGTGGCTCTTTGTGATGTGGATTGGAAGTATGCAAAAGGTGTGTTCGACGAATTCCCCAAGGCTAAAAAATACTGGGACTATCGTAAGATGTATGAAGAAATGGGTAAATCTATCGACGGTGTGATTATTGCAACTGCCGATCATACTCATGCTATCATCACTGCTGATGCAATGACAATGGGAAAGCATGTGTACTGTTCAGAAGCCGTTGACCCACTTCTGTTTATGAATTCTCGTTTATTGACAAATTTAGCTGCTTCAACAGGTGTTGTTACTCAGATGGGTAATCAGGGTTCATCGGATGAAGGTACGGATTTGGTATGCGAATGGATTTGGAATGGTGAAATCGGTGATATAACTAAGGTGGAATGTGCGACAGACCGTCCTATTTGGCCGCAAGGATTGAATGTTCCTGAAAAGGTTGATAAAATTCCTAGCACATTGAATTGGGATTTGTTTACAGGTCCTGCTAAAATGAATCCTTACAATGCTATTTATCATCCTTGGAACTGGCGTGGATGGTGGGATTATGGAACAGGTGCATTAGGCGATATGGCTTGCCATATTTTGCATCAGCCGTTTAGAGCATTGAAATTGCAATATCCTACTAAAGTGGAAGGGTCATCTACTTTATTGTTGAATGCTTGTGCTCCGCAGGCACAGCATGTGAAAATGATTTTCCCTGCTCGTGAAAATATGCCGAAAGTAGCTATGCCTGAAGTGGAAGTACATTGGTACGATGGCGGTATGATGCCTGAACGTCCGAAAGGATTCCCGGAAGGAAAACAACTGATGCAGAGTGGTGGTGGTTTGACTATTTTCCACGGAACGAAAGATACTTTGATTTGCGGATGTTATGGACAGAATCCTTGGTTGCTTTCTGGTCGTAAACCAAATGCGCCAAAGGTTTGTCGTCGTGTTCCCAATGCGATGAACGGTGGTCACGAGATGGACTGGTACGTGCATGTAAAGAAAATAAATCTAACCGTATCATGACTAAGTCTGATTTCTCAGAAGCCGGACCAATGAATGAAATGGTGGCAATGGGTGTATTGGCTATTCGTTTGCAAGCGCTGAATAAGACTCTTGAATGGGATGGAGCTAACATGTGCTTTACGAATATCGGTGATAACGAAACGATCCGTACCGTTATCAAAGACGGATTCAAGATTCATGATGGTCATCCGACATTTGACAAGACATGGACTGATCCGATTAATGCGAAACAGTTTGCTGCTGAATTAGTGAAACATACTTATCGTGACGGCTGGAGACTGCTGATATGCCGAGATAAATTAGAAATTAAAGATAAAAAATTAAATCGTTATTATCATGAAAAAAGTATTTTATCCATTAGCTTGTTGTTGTCTTGCTGCAGGAGTTTTTGCTTCTTGCGGTGGTCAGAAAAAAGCAAATGCTCAGGAAGAACCGAGCAAAGTTGCATTGTCTTACTCTAAATCATTGAAAGCACCGGAAACTGATAGTTTGAATCTGCCTGTTGACGAAAATGGTTATATCACAATCTTTGATGGTGAAACATTTAACGGATGGCGTGGTTATGGAAAAGACCGTGTTCCTACTAAATGGACAATCGAAGATGGCTGTATCAAATTCAACGGTTCTGGCGGCGGTGAAGCTCAAGACGGTGATGGTGGTGACTTGATCTTTGCTCACAAATTTAAAAACTTCGAGTTGGAATTGGAATGGAAGGTTGCTAAAGGTAGCAATTCAGGTATTCTGTATTTAGCTCAGGAAGTTACTTCTAAAGACAAAGATGGTAATGATGTGCTTGAACCTATTTATATTTCCGCACCTGAATATCAGATCCTGGATAATGCCAATCATCCGGATGCTAAATTGGGTAAAGATAACAATCGTCAGTCGGCTTCTTTGTATGACATGATTCCGGCAGTTCCTCAAAACTCTAAACCGTTTGGCGAATGGAACAAGGCTAAGATTATGGTTTATAAAGGTACAGTGGTTCATGGACAAAACGATGAAAACGTACTTGAATATCATTTGTGGACAAAACAATGGACTGATATGTTGCAGGCAAGTAAGTTCAGCGAAGATAAATGGCCTTTGGCATTTGAATTGCTGAATAACTGTGGTGGCGAAAATCACGAAGGTTTCATCGGTTTGCAAGATCACGGTGATGATGTTTGGTTCCGCAACATCCGCGTGAAGGTTTTGGACTAATCAAATAGTAATAAGAAGGCACGAGTTACACGTATTTCACGTTTTTTTGAATGGCGATTGCCATAGAGTAACCGTGAAGTCTGTGTAATCCGTGCCTGTTTTTTCTATATAAATCTAATAATTGTAATCCCCTGATATCTATTATATGAAAACAAAAATTTATTTATGTGCGTTGGCTACTCTTTTCATGATTCCACAGGCAATGACGGCACAAACTAAGAAGAAAGCTAAAAAAGAAGTAGCTATTCAAACTCTATTCTGTCAGAGATATATTGAATAAGGTAGACAATAAAGATGGTAAGTGTGACCCCACTTATACTGCTCTTCTGAAGAAATTGGCAAACATGGGATATACCGGTGTTGAAGCTGCCAATTATAACAACGGTAAATTTTATGACCGGACTCCCCAACAGTTTAAGAAAGATGTCGAATCGGCAGGATTAAAAGTTTTGTCTTCACATTGTACCAGACAATTGTCCAAAGAAGAATTGGCTTCCGGTGACTTGTCAGAGTCTCTTCAATGGTGGGATCAGTGTATTGCCGATCATAAAGCTGCAGGAATGAAGTACATCGTAGCTCCTTGGATGGATGTTCCAAAAACGCTTAAAGATTTGAATACATATTGCACTTATTTTAATGAGATAGGCAAACGTTGCAAACAACAAGGTTTGTCATTTGGATATCATAATCACGCTCATGAATTTCAGAAAGTAGAAGATAAAGTAATGTATGATTATATGCTGGAACATACGAATCCTGAATATGTCTTCTTCCAGATGGACCTTTATTGGGTAGTTCGCGGACAAAACAGTCCTGTTGATTATTTTAATAAATATCCCGGCCGCTTCAAGATATTCCATGTTAAGGATCACAGAGAGATCGGACAAAGCGGAATGGTAGGTTTTGACGCTATCTTTAAGAATGCAAAAACTGCAGGTGTTAACTATCTCGTTGCTGAAATCGAGGGTTATAGTATGCCGGTAGAAGAGAGTGTGGAAGTGAGCTTGGATTATTTGTTGGACGCTCCTTTTGTGAAGAGTTCATACGCTAAATAGCGTGTGAATTGCTAAAATTGAAGCATAAAAAAAGTCTGTGCATGCTTTTGCATGGCAGACTTTCAATTCTCTCTAAGCTGTTTCTGAATTATTCAGCTACAGTTTCAGTTGCAGTGCTATCAGCATTCAAAGAATCTGCTGCTGCGGCTGCTGCTTGTTCAGCTTCAAGAGCTGCTGCTTCTACTGCTGCGATTGAGTCAGCGATACGGATAGAATCTGCAGTTGCTTTTGCTGCGTCAGCTGCTTTGTTACCACATGATGCGAATGATACTGCTACGATAGCTACGGCCATCAAAACTAATTTTTTCATTTTCTTTGCTTTTTAAAAACGTAATACAATCAATTGCTTTATTAAAACGCTGCAAAGTTATGTACTTTTTCAATATGTTGTTCTCGAAATACCAACTTTTTTTATAATTTTTTTTGTAACTAGCTACTTTTCTCCCTTTTTCGTATGTTTAAGAACATGCTAATCGACAGCAATACTGTTATATAGGTATCTTTTTATGCTTCTTTTGGGAGTTTTTTCAAATTCCGTAGGATAAAGTTGGATTCTGCTGATTTTTTCATAAGCGGCTACATTGCTGTTCAGATTCTTAAGATTTTCATCCATGATTGTTTTCAGGTTATTCGGATTGTTTAATCCGAGAGAATCCAACGCTTCATAATCGGCATAAACGAGTGCTACTAATTTTTTGTTGCGTTCGATAACGAGACTTTCAAGAATGAAAGGCAGGTTATTCAGTTTTGTTTCCAACTCTTCGGGGAAGATGTTCTGTCCGCTTGAACTTAAGATCATGGTCTTGAGGCGTCCCCGGATGAAAATATTTCCGTTGCTGTCCATGGAACCGAGATCACCGGTGCGTAGCCAGCCGTCCTGCGTGAATACTTCCTGCGTTGCTTCCTGATTCTTGTAATAGCCCACCATCACATTCTCTCCCCGAACCTGGATTTCTCCGGTTTCTGCTTCAGGGTTTTCTTTATAGATACGTGCTTCCATTATATCCAGAATCTTTCCGGAAGAGCCTAGTACAAATTCATCCCAAGGGGCATAGCTGATTAGTGGGCCACATTCCGTCATACCGTAACCTATAGTAAAAGGGAATTTAATTTTGTAGAAGAATTCTTCTACTTCCTTGTCCATAGCGGCACCGCCGATAATGATTTCCTTAAACCGGCCTCCCAGTGCATCAATTAGTCTTTTGCGTATCTGGTTGTAGATTTGGGTGTCGAGCAGAGGAATATTGAGTGCCCACTTCATTCCTTTTTTATTAATGAGCGGCTGGATAATATTCTTATATATCTTTTCGATTACTAGCGGGACAGTAATTATAAGGTTAGGTTTCACTTCTTCAAAAGCTTTCATTATAATCTTGGGAGAAGGTGTTTTTCCAAGCAAAGTGACGTGAGTGCCGACAGCGGTCGCTGTCAGAAAGTCAAATGCACAACCGTATGCGTGAGCGAGGGGAAGGAAAGACAGCACTTTATCCCCCTTTTTAAGGAGTTCGGTACGAATACCAAAAGTGACGTTACCGGCAAGATTGTTTCCTGTCAGCATTACACCTTTACTGAAACCAGTGGTTCCGGAAGTGTAGTTTAACAGCATCACTTTATCATTGGATAAGTGGTATACTGAACATCTTCACGGGTAAATCCTTTCGGATACAAAGAATGCATCTCTTTATCGGTATTTTTCAGAAACTTCTGTATGGTTTCTCCGTCACGCTGATAAAGACACCGGAAATCGGTCAGTGAGAATACGCCTCGTAATCCGGCTAATTTTTCCTCTTCCAGATTGTCCCAAATGCTGTCGCTGGTGAACAGAAATACAGATTCGGAATGATTGACGATATGATGAACATCGTTGGGGGTAAAGTCTTGAAGGATGGGAACAATGATTGCTCCATACGTGATGGTTGCCATATAGGCGATGCACCAGTGAGCGTTGTTTTTGCCGATAACTGAAATCTTATCCCCTCTGCGGAGGCTACAATGTTTGAATAACAGATGTAAACGGGCGATTTTTTCAGCTACCTCCCCATAAGTATATTGGGTATCTTCTCCATAATCTGTGTAACAAGGTAGATCCCAATTTTCACGAAAACTATTTTCGTATAGTTTAATGAAATTCTCTTTAATCATTGCACGTTTTTTAGTGAATTGTGCAAAAATAGGAATAAACTTTCGTATCCAAAAGCGTTTTACTAATAATAATGTGTAACTTTGCAAAGTTAATGTGTTTATAACAGCTTATGATAGATACCACTGTATTTCAAAATAAGACAGCCGTTTATTATACTTTAGGCTGCAAATTAAATTTTTCAGAGACTTCAACTATTGGTAAAATTCTGCGTGAGGTAGGAGTTCGGACTGCGCGTAAAGGAGAGAAAGCTGATATCTGTGTGGTAAATACCTGTTCGGTGACGGAGATGGCGGATAAGAAATGCCGGCAAGCGATTCATCGTCTGGTAAAACAACACCCTGGTGCTTTTGTGATAGTGACCGGATGTTATGCGCAATTGAAGCCCGGTGATGTGGCAAAGATAGATGGAGTGGACGTAGTGTTGGGAGCGGAACAGAAAGGAGAATTGCTTCAATATCTGGGCGACCTCCAAAAGCATGAAAAAGGAGAAGCTATCACTACGACGACCAAAGATATCCGTTCATTCTCTCCCTCGTGTTCACGGGGAGACCGTACCCGTTTCTTTTTGAAGGTGCAGGATGGATGCGATTACTTTTGTTCTTATTGCACGATTCCTTTTGCCCGGGGACGAAGTCGTAACGGGACTATTGCTTCCATGGTTGAACAGGCCCGTCAAGCGGCTGCCGAGGGAGGAAAAGAAATTGTTCTGACCGGAGTGAATATCGGAGACTTTGGCAAAACAACAGGAGAGAGTTTCTTTGATTTAGTAAAAGCATTGGATCAGGTTGAAGGAATCGAACGTTATCGTATCTCTTCCATAGAACCCAATCTGTTGACTGATGCGATTATTGAGTTTGTGTCTCACTCCCGCAGTTTTATGCCTCATTTTCATATCCCTTTGCAATCCGGTTGTGATGAGGTTTTGCAGCTAATGCGCCGTCGTTATGACACTGCTCTTTTTGCTTCGAAAGTAAGGAAGATAAAAGAGGTGATGCCGGATGCTTTTATCGGAGTGGACGTGATTGTGGGAACCCGTGGAGAAACGCCCGAATACTTTGAACAGGCTTATCAGTTTATTGATGGACTGGATGTGACGCAGTTGCATGTGTTTAGCTATTCCGAACGTCCTGGAACGCAAGCCTTAAAAATAGAATATGTGGTTTCTCCGGAAGAGAAGCATCAGCGTAGTCAACGTCTGTTGACACTATCGGACCAAAAGACACAGGCTTTTTACGCGCGTCATATCGGGCAGGTAATGCCGGTGCTGATGGAAAAATCGAAGACAGGTGTTCCGATGCATGGATTTACGGAGAATTATATCCGTGTAGAGGTGGAAAATGATGATTCACTGGATAATCGGGTGGTTAACGTACGCCTGGGAGACTTTAATGAAGAGAGGACGGCACTTAAAAGTACAATTTTGATATAAGTATGAGATCCAAACTTATCTATTGGCTGGTATATAGTGGAATGTGGTTGTTTTCGGCACTTCGTTCCGGGTTTTGTATATGCTCTCGGATCTTAATTGTCTGTTGATGTATCGTATTGGGAAATATCGCCGGAGAGTGGTTCGGGGAAACTTGCTTAGATCGTTCCCGGAAAAAACTGATGCGGAGAGATTGCAGATAGAGCGTAAATTTTATCGCTATCTGTCGGATTATATGCTTGAGGATTTGAAATTGTTGCATATGTCTGCCGAAGAGCTTTGTGCAAGAATGACTTATAAGAATACGGAGCAATATCTGGAACTAACTGAAAAGTATGGAGGTATTATAGTAATGATTCCTCATTACGCCAATTATGAGTGGTTAATAGGTATGGGATCAATCATGAAACCGGAAGATGTCCCTGTGCAAGTTTATAAACCATTGAGAGATAAATATCTGGACGAATTATTTAAACGTATTCGTTCTCGTTTCGGGGGATATAATATCCCGAAACATTCTACAGCACGTGAAATTATTAAGTTGAAACGTGATGGGAAAAAGATGGTAGTTGGGCTGATTACCGATCAATGGCCCAGTGGATATGATAAATACTGGACTACTTTTTTGGGGCAGGAGACGGCTTTCCTGGATGGTGCGGAGCGTATTGCTAAAATGATGAACTTTCCTGTTTTTTATTGTGAGCTTAGTAAGAAGCGTAGAGGGTATTGTGAAGCGGAGTTCAAGTTAATGACGGAAACACCGAAAGAAACAAGAGAAGGAGAAATCACAGAAATGTTTGCCCATAGGTTGGAGCAAACGATTCGCAGGGAACCGGCATACTGGTTATGGTCTCATAAACGCTGGAAATTAACCAAAGAAGAGGCTGATCAGCTGGAACAGGAGGAATTGAATAAGAAGAAAGAATAATGATGAAGGTTTCAGTTGTAATCTTGAATTGGAACGGGTGCGATATGCTTCGTACTTTTCTTCCGTCCGTCGTCCGCTATTCAGAGGGGGAGGGGGTTGAGGTCTGTGTAGCTGACAATGGCTCTACGGACACTTCTGTGAGTTTGCTTCAACAGGAATTTCCTTCTGTCAGAACGATTGTGCTCGACCAAAATTATGGCTTTGCCGATGGATATAATTGGGCATTGCAGCAGGTCGACGCAGAATATGTAGTTCTTTTGAATTCAGATGTCGAGGTGACGGAGCATTGGCTGGAACCAATGATTGCTTATTTGGATGCTCATCCGGAGGTGGCTGCGTGTCAGCCGAAGATACGAAGTCAACGACAAAAAGAATATTTTGAATATGCCGGAGCGGCTGGTGGCTTTATTGATAAATATGGTTATCCTTTCTGCAGGGGACGTATAATGGGAGTTGTGGAGAAGGATGAAGGCCAATATGATACGGTGATTCCTGTTTTTGGGCAACGGGGGCAGCGTTGTTTATCCGGCACACTGATTATGTGAATGTAGGAGGATTGGATGGACGTTTTTTTGCTCACATGGAAGAAATAGATTTGTGCTGGCGACTTCGTTCGCGGAATCGTGAGATTGTCTGTGTACCTCAAAGTATTGTCTATCATGTAGGAGGAGCTACTCTTAAAAAAGAGAATCCTCGTAAGACTTTTCTTAATTTCCGTAATAATCTTGTCATGCTCTATAAGAATCTTCCACAGAAGGAGTTAAATAAAGTGATGCGTATCCGGGCCTGTCTCGATTATGTGGCAGCGTTTAATTTCTTGTTGCAAGGGCACTGGGACAATGCTCGTGCTGTGATACGTGCGCGGAAAGAGTATAAACAACTATGTCCGTCATTTTCTTTATCCCGTGAAGAGAATATGAGAAAAAAAACTTTGAATCCGATACCTGAACGGACAAAAAGTAGTATCTTGTGGCAGTTTTATGCGAGAGGATGCAAACGGTTCTCTCAATTGTCGGATTTTAAAAGGATAGCAAATGGAATCAAAGGTTAGAAGAGGCATCGGGCTGGTAGCACACGATGCAATGAAAAAAGACCTCATCGAATGGGTGCTATGGAACTCGGAACTGTTGATGGGTAATAAATTCTACTGTACGGGTACTACAGGTACTTTGATATTGGAAGCATTGAAGGAGAAACATCCTGATGAAGAGTGGGATTTTACGATTTTAAAATCAGGTCCGTTAGGTGGTGACCAACAGATGGGGTCACGTATTGTGGATGGGCAGATTGATTATCTCTTTTTCTTCACGGATCCCATGACACTGCAACCGCATGATACGGATGTGAAAGCATTAACCCGTTTGGCCGGTGTAGAAAATATAGTTTTCTGTTGTAACCGTTCTACGGCAGATCATATTATTTCCAGTCCGTTATTTATGGATCCTGATTACGAACGTATTCATCCGGACTATTCCAGTTATACGAAACGTTTCCAGGATAAACCTGTGGTGACGGAGGCTGTAGAATCGGTAAATAGAAGAAAAAAGAAGAGAAAATAAGCCGGTAGTTTACGGCTGTGAAAATAGAAGCAGATCTTGCTTAAAAAGGAATGCAGATGATACGGATTACTTTATTAATATCGTATTATCTGCATTTCGTCATTTATGTTTCATTTCCAACTGTGATATTTTATTTCCTGCTGCAGTGTAGCTCAATTCCTGCGGACTCTATATCTGCTCCCATCGGTGGGTTTCGTTTGGAAAGCCGGAGTTCGATTTCTTCAATACAGGGGAATTGGTCAAAGAGTTTTTGTATAATCCGTCCGCTAACGTGTTCCAGCAATTTTGAGGGAACAGCCATTTCATTTTCTATCACCTGATGTACTTCAGCATAGTTGACGGTGTCGGTAACTTCATCTGTCCGGGCAGCTTTGCTGATATCTACTTTCAGTTTCAGGTCAATGAGATATTCATTTCCAATCAGATTTTCTTGCGGTGCAACTCCGTGATAGGCGTAACAACGAATTTCTTTCAAAAGAATATAGCTACTGTTTATCTTCATATACTGTCTTTTTAGTGTGATCATGTTTGATTTTTAACAGGTCTTTCTGCGCAACCATTTGTGGAATCACTTTTAGAAAGACGGGGGTGAGCAAAATGCAGATGCTTAGTGTTATAAGCAAAAGTACACTTGCCTGTGCCCAACTATTGTGAATATAACGGCTGACCAATGGACCTAAAAAATGAAGTATCGGTCCATGAATACTCAAGGTGATGATCGAATATCGCCCTAAGTAAGAGATAACCTTTATTTTTTCACTTTTTGCAAAGTAACATAATCATAAATATTCCTGCAAACGCAGCGATATATACTTGAAAAATATTTCCCGTATAATTGTTAGTACGCATACCCAATGTGGTAGCGGTAAAGTACATTACCACCAGTGCCAATACAACAAAAACCGGTATCAGTTTGTCGAAACGATGGCTGGGATATAGAAAGAAATTATACCGTCGGATCCAGAAACCGGCTACATAGAAGGGGAGGGCAGTCATGGAAACATCTATATACAGGGGTAACTCTATCTGTAATTTTCCGAGATAAAATCCTGCGCAACCAATCAGGATTGTCACAGCGAACATGACAAGCAGATGCTTTTCGCGCAGAAAGTGAATTAGATAAAACAGGATGTTGCAATTGAATAATGCGAGTAGAAACCAGATCGGTGGATTGAACTTGATAAGGTCGTGTCCATGAAATACAACTAAGAGTTCATTCCACGACACAGGCAGTTGAAATACCCCCGGAGCAATCTTCCAAACAATGTATTTCATTAGAAATGCACTTAGATAGAAGAAAAGAAAAGGAATAATCAATTTGTTTATTTTTCGCAGGATGAATCCGAACAGGCCTTCGTATGATTTGAAAAACACTCCCGAGATAAAGAAGTAAAGCGGCATGCGGAAACAGGATAACATTGAATTCGTATCCAGTTGTTCGAAGGCTCCTCCAACATGTGCCATTACCACAAGGATAATGCAGACTCCTTTGGTTAAGTCCACAAAATCAATACGTCTGCTCTGGTTGCCTTCCATTATCTCTTTTAATTTCTCTTTTTCGGCGCAAAGATACTTTATAAATCGGAATAAAAAGAGGAACATTGAAAAAATAAACGAATGATGCGAAAAGCGAAAAAGTATGATATATAGTAATGATATTATTGCGAAAAAAACGGTAGACTATGTTTTGAAACTCCTTATTTTACCTCTGTTATCAATATATCCTTGAAAAACGAATGACGCGGATCACATAGATTTTTGGCGTTCTTAATCTAGTGTTATCCGCGTCGGTAGTGTCCGGAAAATATCCTTTTTGAAAGTTACTTGTACCTTTTATTCTATTTATTCGGATCTCTTCCTGTGTATTTAATCAATTCGCTAATCTTATCATTAAGTGTTTTTGCTTTCATCAACTGCTCAAGAGTGAGATGCATCCGGTATCTCCAGTAGTTTCGTGGATTGGATGGAACATTAATTCGTTCTTCCGCCACATTCGGGTTTCTCCATTTCCCGTCTATCGATAGCCAATCCTGGAAAGACAAGATACAGAGAATGGAATTGCTGTTGAGATGATTGCGTACGATTTCCTCGCACAACTCCGGGGTGGCAGTTGTCGGTGCAACTCCGTAATGTCCTAACGTTGCATTATAGTAACGTTGGGTCTGTTGATAATCTTCTTCCCACCAGCCACGTAACGTAGACATATCGTGAGTGGAGATTGTGCAGACAGACCGGTACGGATACTCATTCAAATGCCCGAATTCATACATCGGATTCTTAGGCATCCGCTGAATTTCCAGACTAAGAATCCGGAGATCATTCATCACCGACGACACACAAGCAGGAATCATCCCAAATCTTCTCCACAAACCAACATACGGGTTGATTGTGTCAGTTGGGGTAACTTCTTCATAGCCTGTTGATACCAGAACTCGTTGTGCCGGTGATAATAATACTGGTCGTATAGTCTGTTAAACGCATTTTTCTCTTCTTCGTTCAGCGATCGGAATACGAAATCTCGTTGCACACCGATACGCGGGTGGTATTTACCTTCCTCTTTCTTATCCGCAACAAATAAGACGTTACTGATTAATGAATAAAGCCCTTCCCGAATCCAGATACTATCTTCATCATTTCTACCGGCAAAGAATTGTTCTACCTCCCGTTGTGTTTCGAATCCCGGTTTCATCCGATAAGTCCGGAGTCATCAACCGATTCAAGGAAATCCTGTTTGACTAAATGGGTATGCGGTCCGAACAACTGTCCGAGGAAAGATTCATGGATGAATGGTAGCAGATATTCATCCCGGAACGTTAGACCATAACTTTCGATTTCTTCTCGGCTCATCGGCAAAGAAGGATCAAACTGGCCTAACAATCCATGTACAGCGTGCATTGGTATTTCCCAAATACGGAAGAACCCGAGGATATGATCGATCCGGTAAGCATCGAAGTATTCTGCCATTTTCTGAAAACGCTTCATCCACCAGCGGTATCCGTCTTTTTCCATGACATCCCAGTTGTATGTGGGGAATCCCCAGTTTTGCCCGTTGATCGAGAAATCATCGGGCGGAGCACCCGCTTGTCCGTTTAGATTGAAGTAATGAGGTTCTGTCCAGGCTTCCACGCTGTTGCGGCTGATACCAATCGGAATATCCCCCTTTAATACGACACCGTGTTGGCGGGCATATTCAGTTGCAGACAACAATTGCAGGTGCAGATGATACTGGATATAATAATACAACGAGATGTGAGGATAATCTGCTGTTCCCGGTTGGCACATTTTTTCTATATCTTCCGCTTGGTAAACAGAGTGTCGCGGCCATTTGCGGAAATTGGGCGTTTTGTAGGCATCGCGCAGATAACTAAAGACTGCATAAGGTTGCAGCCATTCCTTGTTCGTTTCAAAGAAATCTTTGAAACCTTTGGAAGCCAATACCTTTTCTCCTTCCTGTCGGAACAGTAAGTTGAAAAACTCCCATTTAGTTTGGTTGACCGCTTCGTAGTCAATAGCAGGGAGGCTGTTCAGTTCCTTTTGTTTCTTGCTGAATTTCGATGCCGCTTCTTTATCTTTCAGAGTTCCCATTTGCCTGATATCCGCATACATCGGATGGAAAGCATAAATAGAAATGCTGTTATAAGGATAAGAGTCCGTCCATGCATGAGTCATGGTGGTGTCGTTGACCGGTAAAATCTGAATAACTTTCTGGCGAGTATTTACTGCCCAGTCGACCATACGTTTCAAGTCGCCGAAATCACCTACTCCGAAACTTTTCTCTGATTTTAAAGAAAATACGGGTATAGCGATTCCTGCCCCTTTCCATGCGGGAATGTCGAAATAAACATATCGGTCGGCAATCACGAGCGTTTCGTTGGTCTTCAGTTCCGGGTCTGCCAGATAGCGGTTAGGGTTTTTCTCCCAGCAGTCTGCTTTCTTTTCCTGTTTGTTGTAGAGGATGAATTTATATTCCAGCGGATATTTTAGTTTGCTGGCGTCCAGCTCTATCTGCCATTCCGGGAAATTGGTATCACTCATCAACACCGCTTTCTCCGGGTCCCAGTGACCTAATGATTTCTGGTTGCCACAAATTGCCAGGCAATAATCTTTGTTGATACGTGGGGCGTAGGCCTTGATAATCAGTCCCTTCTTATATCTTTGCGGGATATTCTCTTTTTCAGGATGTGCCAGTAAGGCTTCTGTAAAAGCAGAACTATAAAGATACAGTTGTTCCGGAATATTTTTCCAGCAATCATTGATTCTGTATATCTTCCTGGAACTACCTGATAAGAAAATAGATCTCGAAAAACTGTCCCATTCCTTGCGGATAACTATTCCGTTTTGCTCTATCTGATAGCTATAATTGATAGTCATCCCTTCTTGAGGGACTTTAAGCTCAAGTTCTGCCGTCCAATAGATACCATCGGTGGTGTGTAAAGGAATTGATTCCGGAAATAAGCCGGAAATCCTTACTTCTTCTCCCCAATTGGTGCGGTATTCAATATTAAATGATAGAATCATATATATTAGATTTTGATTGTATATGTAAGACACTGCAAGTATAAGACATTTTTTTGAATAAAAATAAAAGGAGCCGCACCGGACTCCTTTTAATCTTTTGTTTATATATTAATTAACATACGTAGGACTATTATCCACATCTGGAAGCGCCGCAAGTAGTACAAATCAGACAGCCTTCCTGATAAACCAATGTCTCGTTGCCACAGTTCGGGCACTTCTTACCTTTGGCTTCCGTTCCATCCTGAATATACTTCTTCAATGCACGTTCTACACCGTTTTTCCAAGTGTTGATACTTTCACTGTTCAATTGCAGAGAGCCAACCAGTTTGATAACCTGTTCAATCGGCATCCGGTAGCGAAGCACGCCGGAAATCAATTTTGCATAGTTCCAGTATTCCTTGTTGAACTTCTCTGACAATCCTTCAATGGTCGTCTTATATCCGCGTTTGTTCTCGAATTGGAAGTCGTAACGTTTGGTACCGTCTTCATCCACATTTTTGATGATACGTCCGCAAGTCACGCTCTTAGGCAGCAAGATACCTTCGTCGTCATCTTGCAAACCAGTGAATATTTCATAGGGGTGTCCGTCCAATAATCCGACAAAAGCTACCCATTTTTCCTTGTTGTTCTGGAAACGGACAACGTCTGCTTCTAATATTCTCGGACGTACCTCTACAACCGTAGGCGGTTTGCAAGGAGGAAGTCCTTCTTTCTTGTCTTTATCCGATTTCGTAGAGATCAGCACTCCGGAGCGTGAACCGTCACGATATACGGTACAACCTTTGCAGCCGGATTTCCATGCTTCTACATACAGTCGGTTTACTAAATCCTCGTCCACATCGTTCGGCAGATTGATGGTTACGCTGATAGAGTGGTCTACCCATTTCTGGATTCTTCCCTGCATCTTCACCTTCATCAACCAGTCGACATCGTTAGAAGTCGCTTTGTAATAAGGAGATTTGGCAACCAGTTCGTCAATCTCTTCCTGGGTGTAACGTCTGGCCGGATCGTATCCGTTAGCTTCCATCCAGGTAACAAATTTATGATGGAATACGATGTATTCTTCAAATGCGTCCCCTGTTTCGTCTACAAAGTCTACATGTACATTCGTATCGTTCGGGTTCACCTTTCTTCTACGTTTGTAAACAGGCAGGAATACAGGCTCGATACCCGAAGTGGTCTGCGTCATCAAACTGGTCGTTCCGGTTGGAGCAATCGTCAGGCAGGCAATGTTACGGCGACCATATTTCTTCATGTCCTCATATAGTTTCGGATCAGCTGCTGCCAGGCGTTGGATGAACGGATTGTTCTGTTCACGTTCGCTATTGTATATTTCGAAGGCACCGCGTTCTTTGGCCATTTCCACTGAAGAACGATAGGCACCGAGAGCTACTGTCTTGTGTACTTTTTCAGAGAATTCCGTTGCTTCTTCCGTTCCGTAACGCAATCCTAATGCAGCAAGCATATCACCTTCTGCAGTGATCCCTACGCCGGTACGACGACCTTGTCCGCTCTTCTTATAGATTTTCTCCCAAAGTGCACGTTCCGCATGTTTCACTTCTTCGTTTTCCGGATCTTCGTCAATCTTGGTCATGATACGTTCGATCTTCTCTAGTTCGAGGTCGATAATATCGTCCATGATCCGTTGAGCGAGAGCACGTGTTTTTGGAACAGGTCGAAATCAAAATAAGCATCCGGTTTGAACGGATTTATCACATAAGAATATAGATTGATAGCCAATAAGCGGCAAGAATCGTAAGGACATAGAGGGATTTCTCCGCATGGGTTGGTAGATACCGTTCTGTAACCCAGGTCTGCATAACAATCAGGCACAGATTCACGGATAATCGTATCCCAGAACAAAACGCCCGGTTCTGCCGATTTCCATGCATTGTGAACGATTTTCTTCCACAAGGTAGAAGCGTCGATTTCCTTGGTGAATGTAGGTTGGGCAGAGTCGATAGGATATTGCTGTACATACGGTTTTTCGTCTACGGCAGCCTGCATGAAAGCGTCGTCCAACTTGACAGAAACGTTTGCTCCGGTCACTTTGCCTTCGGTCATCTTGGCATCAATGAATGCTTCCGAATCCGGATGCTTGATAGACACGCTCAACATCAATGCACCGCGACGTCCGTCTTGAGCTACTTCACGAGTGGAATTCGAATAGCGCTCCATGAATGGAACAAGACCGGTTGAAGTCAACGCCGAGTTTTTAACGGGAGAACCTTTCGGACGGATGTGTGATAAGTCGTGACCTACACCACCGCGTCTTTTCATCAGTTGTACCTGTTCTTCGTCGATTTTGATAATAGCGCCATAAGAGTCGCTGCGCCATCCACTCCGATAACGAAGCAGTTGGATAGTGAAGCAACCTGATAGTCGTTACCGATTCCTGTCATCGGACTACCTTGGGGGACGATGTACTTGAAGTGATCCAGTAAATCATACAGTTCTTTTGCTGTCAACGCATTTGGATACTTCGATTCTACGCGTGCCACTTCATTTGCAATTCTCCAATGCATGTCTTCCGGGGATTTTTCATAGATATTACCGAAAGAATCCTTTACTGCGTATTTGTTTACCCAAACCCTTGCAGCAAGCTCGTCGCCTTGAAAATATCGTAAAGATTCTTCATAGGCTTCGTCGTAAGAATAAATCTGTTTTTCCACGATTCAATTTGTGTTAAATCTCGTTTTTAATAAGTAATATGTAGAAGTTTACTTATCGTTAACAAATGTAGGCGCAAAGCTAAGAATGTTTTTTCATCTATCAAAATAAAAATGAATTAATTTATTAACAGGTTGCAAGTTTTCCATTTGTTTATGCTAAGTCTTTGATAAACAGTTGGAATTGAAATTTGTTCAAAGGTTAAAGTTCTCCAAAAAGAAAACTATTCTATTTCGCTAGTGTGGTGGAATATTTTTTTCTTTTTATATCTTTGCAAAAAAAAGATATGTTTGAAACCGTAAAGAACAGAAGAACTATCCGGAAATATCTGCCTAAAGATATAAATCCGAGTTTGTTAAATGATTTGCTTGAAACCTCTTTCCGTGCTTCTACGATGGGTGGGATGCAACTTTATAGTGTGATTGTGACTCGCGATGCGGAAATGAAGGAGAAACTTTCGCCTGCTCACTTCAATCAGCCGATGGTAAAAAATGCTCCGGTCGTATTGACTTTTTGTGCTGATTTCCGTCGTTTCAGCAAATGGTGTGAACAGCGGAAAGCAGTGCCGGGCTACGATAATTTAATGTCTTTTATGAATGCGTCTATGGATACTTTGCTTGTTGCACAGACTTTTTGTACACTGGCGGAAGAAGCAGGACTCGGCATTTGTTATTTGGGAACTACCACTTATAATCCTCAAATGATTATTGATACCCTCCAACTCCCCGAACTGGTATTCCCTCTCACCACAATAACGGTAGGCTATCCGGATGGTATTCCCGCACAAGTAGATCGTTTGTCTTTGGAAGCTGCCGTGCACGATGAAAAATATCACGACTATACACCGGAAGAAATAGATAAACTTTATGCCTACAAAGAATCATTGCCGGAAAACAAGCAGTTTATCGAAGAAAATAAAAAAGAAACATTGGCTCAAGTCTTTACGGACGTGCGTTACACAAAGAAAGATAACGAATTTATGTCCGAAAATCTATTGAAAGTACTTCGCCAGCAAGGATTCTTGAAATAAGTATTAAGTATTTTCAAGTATTAAGTATAAAGTATTATCCATGCGGACAGGCTTTATTATACGGTTTCGCACCAGGGTAATACTTTATACTTAATACTTAATTTCAGTTTCTCTTTTTCAGTAACGATTCTATTTCCTGTACTTCTGCACTAAAGCTTTTGTCTACCTCCAATTGTCCTTTTACGGTTTTGCAGGCGTGAAGTACCGTTGCATGGTCTTTGTTACCGATAAACTTACCTATCTTAGAAGTTGAAAAGTCTGTGTGGTTTTTAGCTAGATACATGGCAATCTGTCGTGCTTGAACGACTTCCCTTTTTCTGGATTTTGTATGTATGGCAGACGGTTCCAGATCAAAATGTTTGCATACCACTTTGAGGATATCATCGATGGTAACCGCTTTCGTTTCGTTATGAACCACGCCATGTACAATGTGTTGTGCCAAATCCAAATCTATTTCTTTGTTGAAAATAGTGGAACGAGCCATGATAGCAATGACGATACCTTCCAGATCGCGTACACTTTCATTCACATTTTCGGCAATATAATCGATCACTTCCGGCGGGAATTGTAATCCGTCGCGGTGTATCTTGTTGCGTAGAATGTTTTTGCGAAGTTCTACCGTCGGCTTTTCAAGCTCGGCTACCATTCCCCATTTGAAACGGGTCAAGAGGCGTTCTTCAATACCTTGCAACAATACAGGAGCACGGTCTGAAGTTAATATGAGCTGTTTGCCATTCTGGTGTAAATGATTGAAGATATGGAAGAAGTTGTTTTGAGTCTTGGTGACACCGGCAAACTCCTGAATATCATCAATGATTAATACATCGATCGTCTGATAAAAATTAATAAAGTCATTGGTCGTGTTATTGCGTACAGAATCCGTATATTGTACCTGGAACAAATGTGCCGAAACGTACAATACTCTTTTCTCCGGATAAATTTCTTTGATTTTCGTGCCTATTGCGTTTGCCAGGTGTGTCTTTCCCACTCCGGATGCTCCATAAAGGAATAACGGGTTGAAAGCGGTCCCTCCCGGTTTTTGCGCTACAGCTTCTGCTACACTTCTTGAAAGTTTATTGCTGTATCCTTCAATGAAGTTCTCAAAATTATAATTAGGATTCAAATGCGGGTCCAGATCTTGAACGGCAGGAGCCTGTAAGAAGCTGGGAGCTTTGTTTCCTCCAATTATACTTTTAGGGGTAACAGCGGTAGAACGATTGCTTGCTTCGAGATTCACGGTTTGATTCGGAATCGAAGTCTTGTCCACCATGACGTTGTACATCAACTTGGTGCCTTCGCCAATGACCTTATATAATGTCTTGCGTATTAGATCTACAAATCTCTCTTCCAGAATTTCATAGAAAAACTGGCTCGGGATCTGTAAGATCAAAGTTTTGTCCTCATATTTCAACGGAACAATAGGGGCAAACCAAGTATTATATGTCGTCTCAGGAACATTGTCTTTAATTACGTCGAGACAGCGGTTCCAAAGTACGACATGATTTGATTCAATCATAGTAACTTTTAATACATTTATTAATTAAGCAAAACTTCTACGTTTGCAAAATTGGGAATCTTATTCGGAAAAAACAAATCTATTTTTTCTTGTTTTTTCATGCGAACAATAATGTGTTTACTTTCAATGACTTATGTATTTGTTGTCGGACACTGTCAGCTAACCCTCTCTTGCGATTTTGTAAGTATCTGTATATTAATGTCTTATATGCTTAAATTTAGCGTTTTTTCTCATCTTTGTACGTTTGTACGGGAATATTATTTCGGTTTATAGATAGACATTTGAAGAGCAATCTACTTCTTTTGAAAGCTCCTTGTTATTTAGATGAAATCTATATAACAAGAATTTGCTACTTATCTTTCTTGCCGAATAATGAGAAGTGAACGTACCGTTTCGGATGCTCTTTCAGGTCCTCTAATAAGCTGGCTGCATTTTCTGTTGTAGCGTTCAGATTATTGTATAAAGTCGGGTCGTTGAAGAGCAGACCGAGCGTGTTGTCTTTGCTGTTTAATTTCTCTGTAAGTATTTTTACGTTAGCCAGTGTTTCGTCTATTTTTTTGAAAGTGGCTGCATAATCTATTTCTTTCAAATTTCCGCTGATGACCACAAAGTTGTCTCCGATGGTATTCAGTTTACTTGTGAGTTGAGGAATATCGTTGCTCATTAGTCCTTTCACTTGTAAACTGACTACTGCCAGGTTGGCGGTTGTTTTTTCTATTGAGTGCAGAGTGGCAGGAATGCTCTTGTCACCTAAGATATTGTTTAGGGAGATGAGGATAGAGTCCAACTTAGGCAGCATCTCTTCCACTTTCGGTATCAGTTTTGCTGCGCTTTCCATCATGCCGTTGTTCATTGTGCCGGGGATAGTATCTCCTACGGCATATTTTTCACGTGGGTTGTTTGCCAGGAGAATATTCATACGTACGCCTCCCATAAGTTCGGATACGAGTTCGGCGGTACTTCCTTTAGGAATCCGCAACTCGGTGTCCAGTTCTACTTCAACAATCACATTTCCAGGTTTGGCATAATCATAATAGATGTCGCGTACAATACCTACACGGACACCGTCGGCAAATACCGGGCTTGATTTAGTGAGTCCGTTTACGTTTTCAAATTTGGCATAGAAATAGCTGGAAGCTGAAACATGTGTATACCTTTCAGCCAGTTGATTCCATATATAAGCACACATAGTGCAACGATACCTGCAATACCTATTCTGACTTCTTTTGTAATGTACTTCATTTTATCTTTTTATTTATTTTTCCTTTTCTTGAATTCGGCAATCGCTTCATTGACGTTCATTTTCTCACCGTTCCGGAAAGCGACGATGAAGCGTCTTGAATTGTGCCGTAATGGTGCGCTTTGTACGCAACACTTTGTTGTAATCGGCGGAGGCTCCATACGTATATTTGTATATTCCCCCTTCCTTATAATAATCTACGTCTTTCAGTCCTTTCAGCCGTTTGTCGTTTTTGGCGAGAGGCTTGGAAGCAGTGAGTATCTGTATCTTAAACGTAATTTCACTGTCATTGGTTGCATTTTCTACCACAATTGGGCGTTTCGGCGTTGTTTTTGCCGTTGCGGCAGGTTTTGTTTTTGCTTCAGCTAGTAATTCTTGCTGTTGAGGAGCTGTGTTTATGCTTTCAGTATCCTTTTGGGCAATTTTCGGGGCGTTGTCCTCTTCCTGCTCGGTTGGGAGATTCGTTTTGCTGACTCCCGTAAGGCGTAACTCATGTTCTCGCTTGTAATTCAGGAAAGCCCGGTAAATACCTTTGGCCATACTTCCGGCCCCTTCTTCGGAATTCAGATAGCGTTCTTCTTCCGGAGTAGAAATAAATCCTAATTCTATAAGAATGCTTGGCATCGCACTTGCTTTTAAGACGAGGAATCCAGCTTGATGCACTCCCCGGTCTGCCCGTTTACAGGTTTGGCGGAACTGCTTTTGCATCAGCGAGGCTAGGTGTACGCTCTGCTCCATATATTTGTCCTGCATGAACTCAAATATAATATATGATTCGGCAGAGTTCGGATTGAAACCAGCATATCTTGTTTTATAATCACTTTCGTAAAGGATAACGGAGTTCTCCCGTTTGGCAACTTCCAGGTTAGCGTCTGATTTGGCCAAACCCAGCGTCCAGGTTGAAGCTCCTTTGCTGTACGGTTGTTTGCCAGTTGCGTTGGTGTGAATGGAAATAAAGAGATCCGCCTTTGCGTTGTTTGCAATTTCTGCCCGTCGGTCCAAAGGAATAAAGACATCTTTGCTACGGGTGTATATCACTTTGACGTCGTCGCAGTTTCTCTTGATTAGATTTCCTACTTTTAGGGCAACGTTCAAATTGATATTTTTTCTCTTTCGAGATTTGCCTATAGCACCAGGATCATGTCCACCATGTCCGGCGTCAATAACTACTACGAAATCCTTCCCCCATAAGTGGTTGGTACATGAGGGTAGAAAAAGTAGCCAGAGGCAAATAAAAATGTATAATATGTACGGTCTATTCAGTTTCATATCTGTAATACGGTGCAAATGTAGTAGAAATTTGTAGAAAACTCATGATTTGCCATTAAGTTTTGTGTTTTTTTCGGTTTAATGATAGCTTTTTTCCCGAAATCTCCGTTACTTTGTGCTTCGAAGTTAAAATGTACGATGATGCTTAAGTTTTTGAAGAATTGGACGTTACCTATTGCTATGCTGGTAGGTGCTGTAGGTTATCCGCTGTTTATCACTCTTTCTTTCCTGACTCCTTATCTTATTTTTACGATGTTGCTATTGACCTTCTGTAAGGTGTCTCCCCGTGATTTGAAGCCAAAACCTCTTCATATGTGGTTGTTATTGATTCAGATTGGTGGAGCGTTGGCTGCTTATCTGTTGCTTTATCGCTTTGATAAAATAGTAGCAGAGGGAGTGATGGTTTGTGTTATTTGTCCCACGGCTACTGCTGCCGCAGTGATAACTTCTAAGTTAGGTGGCAGTGCAGCAAGCCTGACTACTTATACACTGATAGCGAATATCGGAGCGGCTATTGCCGTGCCTGTTCTTTTCCCTTTGGTGGAGGTGCATCCTGATGTCACTTTTTGGGAGGCGTTTTTTGTTATTTTGAGTAAGGTGTTTCCGTTGTTGATTTGTCCTTTTTTGGTTGCCTGGTTGTTGAGCAAGTGTTTGCCAAAAGTACATCAGAAGTTATTGGGTTATCATGAACTTGCTTTTTATTTGTGGGCTGTATCTTTAGCATCGTAACAGCGCAGACGTTGTATTCATTGCTCAATGACCCAGCGGATGGTTTTACCGAAATCATGATTGCCATTGGGGCTTTAGTAGCCTGTTGTTTGCAGTTTTTCTTGGGTAAGACGATCGGTTCTATTTATAATGACCGTATCAGTGGCGGTCAGGCATTGGGACAGAAGAATACAATTCTGGCTATTTGGATGGCTCATACCTATCTCAATCCGTTATCTGCTGTTGCTCCGGGTTCGTATGTGTTGTGGCAAAATATTATTAATTCGTGGCAGTTGTGGAAAAAGAGAAAGATCTGATGGCTTAAATATTA
>ENA-OQDE01000017-OQDE01000017.1-human-gut-metagenome-genome-assembly--contig:-NODE-17-length-93789-cov-4.112564_pt1 | contig 93789 bp, 103 predicted proteins | sample MGYA00242768_ERZ504595 | MGnify/ENA primary metagenome ERZ504595 (study PRJEB26092, sample SAMD00036307) | human gut metagenome | host: Homo sapiens | study: EMG produced TPA metagenomics assembly of...
CGCCTGAGAATTCAAGCAACGGCTGTTTGAACTGACTGCCTTAACTGTAGTGAACTTGAACTTCTCGTGAACTTCAGGCTTATCTTCAAGTGTGAGAGCGTAGTCAAATACTGCCTGCTTAGGACGCTGTGAGTCGATTGGCTGCATTGTGAGAGCCTTAGCGCCCTTCTTACCCGGACAAACCTGAGCACAAGCGCCGCAACCCGTACAGTCGAGTGTTGAAACTGTCATTACAAAGTTGAGGTCCTTGAGTCCCATCATCGGGAGGCTCTTTGTGTCTTCGGGAGCTTTTGCAAGCTCATCGGCTGTCATGGCAACAGGACGGATTACAGCGTGAGGACATACGATTGCACATCTGTTACACTGAATACAGTTTTCAGGATTCCATTCGGGAACATCAACTGCGATACCTCTCTTTTCATAAGCGGCAGAACCGTTAGGAGCAGTACCGTCAACATGATCCATAAATGTTGAAACAGGGAGCTTGTTACCCTTATACGCATTTACAGGCTTGAGGATTTCGTTTACATACTCAACGAGAGCGCCGTTACCCTCTGCCTTGTCGGCAACTGAATTATCAACAGCGTTAGCCCAATCAGCAGGAATTTCAACCTTCTTGAGGTCTTCCATACCACGGTCGATAGCGGCGTAGTTCATATCTACGATAGCCTGACCTTTCTTCATGTATGACTTCTTAGCGGCAGCCTTCATAAGCTCCTTAGCCTTGTCGGCAGGAATGATATCTGCAATCTTGAAGAATGCTGACTGAAGAACTGTGTTGATACGACCGCCAAGACCGATTTCCTTACCGATCTTGATACCGTCAATTGTGTAGAAGTTGATGTGTCTTTCAGCGAGAATCTTCTTCATCTTACCCGGGAGACGCTCGGAAAGCTCTTCTGTATCCCATGGGCAGTTAAGAAGGAATGAACCGCCTTCTTTAAGGTCATCAACAATATCGTACTTGTCAACATAAGACGGATTGTGACAGGCAACAAAGTCTGCCTTTGAAATGTAGTATGTTGACTTAATAGGAGTTTTACCAAAACGAAGGTGAGAAACTGTAAGACCGCCCGACTTCTTTGAGTCATATGCAAAGTAGCCCTGAGCGTACATATCGGTGTTATCGCCGATAATCTTGATTGAGTTCTTGTTAGCACCGACAGTACCGTCAGCACCAAGACCCCAGAACTTACAGCTGTGTGTACCTTCGGAGTTGTATCGGGATTTTCAACAATCGGAAGTGAGAGGTTTGTAACATCATCAACAATGCCGATTGTAAATCTTCTCTTAGGTGTTTCGCTTTCAGCGTTTCTGTAAACAGCGATGATGTCGCCGGGTGTTGTATCCTTTGAGCCAAGACCGTATCTGCCTGTGTAAACCTTTACACCTGCAAAGTCCGAACCGTTGATAGCGGCGAGAACATCAAGATAAAGAGGTTCGCCGATTGAACCGGGTTCCTTTGTTCTGTCAAGAACAGAGATTGTCTTAACAGTCTTAGGAAGCTCTCTGAGCATATAGTCGGCAACGAAAGGTCTGTAAAGGTGAACTTTAAGAAGACCGACCTTTTCGCCTGCGGCATTGAGGTAATCAACAACTTCTTCCGTACAGTCACAAACAGAACCCATAGCAACGATAACATGCTCTGCATCCTCTGCACCGTAGTAGTTGAACGGCTTGTAGTCAGTGCCGATTTTAGCATTAACCTTGTCCATGTACTTAACAACAACTTCGGGAACTGCGTCATAATACTTGTTACAAGCTTCTCTTGCCTGGAAGAAGATATCGTCGTTCTGAGCAGTACCTCTTGTTACAGGATGCTCAGGGTTAAGAGCACGACGACGGAAAGCCTCAACTGCATCCCAGTTAAGCATATCGGCGAGGTCTGCGTAATCCCACTCCTCAATCTTCTGAATTTCGTGAGAAGTTCTGAAACCGTCAAAGAAATGAAGGAAAGGAACTCTGCCTTCAATAGCTGCAAGGTGAGCAACAGCGGCAAGGTCCATACATTCCTGAGGATTGTTTGAACAAAGCATTGCATAACCTGTCTGACGGCAAGCGTAGATATCTGAGTGGTCACCAAAAATAGAAAGTGCGTGGCTTGTGAGCGCACGGCTGATACATGAATACGCCCGGAAGGAGCTCACCTGCATCTTGTACATATTCGGAATCATAAGGAGCAGGCCCTGTGATGCTGTGTAAGTTGTGGTCAAAGCACCTGCTGCGAGTGAGCCGTGAACAGCACCTGATGCGCCGCCCTCCGACTGCATTTCCGTTACCTGAACCTGTCTGCCGAAAAGGTTCTTGGCACCCTGTGCGAGAACTTGTCGGTAAGGTCAGCCATTACGGAAGAAGGTGTAATAGGATAGATAGCCGCAACATCGGTAAACGCATAAGAAACATGAGCTACTGCGCTGTTACCATCCATAGTTTTCATTTTTCTTGCCAATGGAATCGTCCTCCTTTTTAATCAAAGCGGCAAAGGAAATGATGCCGCATAAATTTTCGATACCCGTTAATTACGCACCGTAAATCAACAAGCGGTACGGATACTTTGTATCACCTTAATTTTATCACTTAAGCACCGATTTGTAAAGTGTTTTACACAAGAAATTCAAAGCAGGATATATATTTTTGTTTCGTTTTTTACAAAAAAGTTTTTTATATTTACTTGTTCCTGTCAAAATACTTTGTTGTTAATTTTTTAAAAATCAATAACAAAGGTTTTGGTTATTTGTACAAACGGTTGCAATACTACGCTCGGACATAATATGTTTTTTGATATTACAAACTGTCTTCCCGACATTAATTTTCAATTTTCCATTTTCAATTTTACATTTAATTAAACCTTTCGCTCGGGCATAATTTGTTTTTTGACATTTACAAACTGTCTTCAAGAATTGGAAACGGCGCTCGCCGTAATTTTCAATTTATAAATGCTTTATCATTTTGCTTAAATCCGTACACAAAAAATCTATCATATGACGAGCCGACCGCCGCAAGGGCATTGTCGCCCACATATTTTCCGACCATCCATGTATCGGCAAGGTTGTAAAACTGTTGAAGCACATTGCCGAGCATAAGCGGTACTGCAAAAGACCACAGGCCGCCTGTTATACTGCCTGTGGTCAAATCTCTGTTTTTATTTAGTTTTATCACAAAATCATTTCGTTGCAACCGCAGATTCTGCGGTCATATTTTTTTGTTAAATTCACTTCCGCATTTTGGACAGCGAACAGTATGATTGCCTTTTTTGTTGCGAACACGAAGCTGCGCCTTGCACACGGGACACTTGATATAACGGTAGTCCTTGCGGTCACGAATTTTCTTGAAGGTCAGTTTGAACCAACCTGTTACCGCATTGTAAATCGGAAGAAATTTTCTGTTTTCGGCACTTCTTGCAACAATGTTGCGTGAGAACATACGAACAGATAAGCACGATAATCAAGAGCATTATTCCGTCAATGATGTATCTTGCAACACGGTTCCACACAAAAATATTCACGAACCACAGTATGAGCAACAGCACCCAGAGTGCATTGTTGAGCTTATCCGTGCCGTATCTGCCCTGCATAAAATTGGCGAATCTGTTAAATAATCCTCGCATAAGTTCATCCTTTCCGCAAAAAGCGGTAATTACAAAAATCATCTTTCCACCATTTTATCACAGGCAGGGCGTACATTCAATAAACATTTGACGATATATGTCACTAAATCAGCCGAGAACGAGCTTTGCCGTGTCAACGCTTTCTTTTGCGTCACGGCAGTAGTATCAGCGCCGATTTTCATAGCGTAGTCCTTTGTAAGAACCGCACCGCCGACAAATATTGTGCATTTGCTTGAGCCGTCGGGATTCTGAAGTTCCTTACATTCTCTTACAAGCCTTATCGTGTCTTCCATACTCTTGAGAGTTGTTGTCATAAGAGCCGAAAGTCCTATCATTGTAATATTCTGTTCAACGGCAGTATCAACAATAAGCTGAGGATCAACATCACGACCGAGGTCAACAACTGTGTAGCCGTAGTTATCGAGAAGAACCTTTACAATGTTCTTACCGATATCGTGAATGTCACCCTTTACGGTTGCCACAATAATTTTACCCTTGCTTACGGGAGTTCCGCTTGTCTTTGTAAGGTGCTTTTTAATTACATCAAAGCACTCCTGAGCTGTGTTTGCACTTTGGATAAGCTGTGGAAGGAAGATTTTATTCTTTTCAAAATCTTCACCCACTCTGTCAAGTGCAGGGATAAGCATTTCATTTACAACCTGCATTGCATCGGTTGTTTCAAGAAGCTTTGCGGTTGCGGCTGCACCTTCGTTTTTAAGTCCGTTATAAACAGCCGCAAAAATATCAACATTGCTGTCTGCCTTTTTAACGGGAGCGGCAGGAACAGCATCGTTATATGCGTTGATAAATTCAAGCGAGTTCTTGTCAATGCCGTTAAGCACACGGAATGCTCTTACAGCGCCCGTCATCGACTCAACATTTGTTGATAATCGGCAAATCAAGTCCCTGTTCCATAGCCATTGTAAGGAAAGTTCTGTTGACAAGCTCACGGTTCGGAAGTCCGAACGAAATGTTTGATACACCGAGACAGGTTTTACAGCCAAGCTCCGTTTTTACTCTGTGCAAGGCCTCAAGAGTCTGACGGCAAGCCGCCTGTTCTGCGGAAACCGTAAGAGTAAGACAGTCGATATATACATCTTTTCTGTCAATGCCTACAGCCTCGGCTCTTTCAACAATTCGTTTTGCAATCTCAAATCTGCCCTCGGCGGTTTTCGGGATACCGTTTTCGTCAAGTGCAAGTCCGACAACAGACGCACCGTACTTTTTGACAAGAGGAAGAACCGTTGCAAGGCTCTGTTCCTCACCGTTTACGGAGTTCAGAATCGGTTTGCCGTTGTAGTAACGGAGTCCGGCCTCAATAACCTCGGGCTTTGTGGAGTCAATCTGGAGCGGAACATCGCACACACTCTGAATAGCCTTGAGAACACGCACCATCATCTTTTTTTCGTCAATTTCGGGATGGCCTACATTGACATCAAGAATTTCCGCACCGCCCTGAACCTGACTGAGAGCCTGAGTGAGGATATAGTCAATATTATTTTCAACAAGCGCCTGCTTAAACAGCTTTTTGCCTGTGGGGTTAATTCTTTCGCCGATAATTCTCGGACCGTTGATTTCGACAACCGTCGTTGAACTGCAAACGGTTGTGTCAACGCTTTTTGTCTGAGGCTGATATTCTCTGTCGGCAACCTCCGACTTAATTTTTGCAATATAATCGGGATTCGTTCCGCAGCATCCGCCGATAACCTTAACACCGTATTTGAGGAGTGAACAAACGCACTCGGCAAATTTGTCGGGCATAATGTTGTACTCGTTGCTGTTAGGATCGGGCAAACCTGCGTTAGCCTTGATTACAAGGGGAAGATTTGTATATTTCGACATCTCGGAAACAACGGGTTCAAGCTCATCCGGACCGAGTGAACAGTTGACACCGAGAGCGTCAACACCGAGTCCCGTAAGAGTGACAGCCGCACAGGCAGGAGATACACCGTAAATGTTCGTCCGTTTCTCTCAAAGGTCATTGTTGTGAGGATAGGCTTATCGCAGTTTTCTTTTGCGGCAAGGACTGCGGCTTTAAGCTCATAAAGGTCGGTCATTGTTTCAAAAACTATGACATCGGCATCTTTACCGGCAAGAATCTGCTGTTTGTAATACTCATAAGCCTCGTCAAATTTCATTGAACCGGCAGGTTCAAGCAACTGACCTATCGGACCGATATCAATGGCAACGAGGGCGTCTGTACCTCAACGGCTTTTCTTGCAATCTTAACACCGGCGCCGATGATTTCTTCAACGCTGTAACCGCTGTCCTGAAGCTTGTAGGCATTTGCACCGAAGGTGTTTGCGTACACAATGTCAGATCCGGCATCGATATACCTCCTGTGAAAGCTCTCGATAAGCTCGGGGTGAGTAATGTTCAGCACCTCAGGCACATGGTCGTACTTTACACCGCTTTTCTGAATGAGAGTTCCTGTTGCACCGTCAAGCAGAATAAAATTCTTTTGGTTGAGATATTCACTAAAGTTTGAAAAATTCTTAAACACCACAATGTTCCCCATTTCTTCTGAAGCGACATTTGCCTTTCATACTGCAAATTGCACACCCTCGTTTTCTTCGTTCAATCGGATTGTCTGAAATTCCGAGAACCGCCGTAACCGACTTTGACGGCACAAGCAGACAGCTGTCGCCTGTTGTAAGACCTATTTTTCTCGGAGCGTCAAGTATTCTCAGATACTCCTTCTGCATCTCAATAGGATAGTCCCCATAGCCGGGGCTGAAACGGAAGGTCATATACTTTCCGCTGTATTTTTCGGCAAGGATTTCGTCAACCTTTTGACACACCTGTTCAACGGCAACGCTTGCAAAGCTGTCAAGCACAACCGCCCTTGCCATATCGAAATCTGACTTATACGGATAAGCTTGTCAATTTCCGAACCGATTGTAGCACACATCATAACAGCTGTGTGGCAACCCTCAAGGTGCTTTTTTATATCATTGCCGAGTAAAATATCGTCAAACGGAGCTTTGCGTTCAACATAGAGAAATCTCGGCTCTGCTGTTTTCAGTATTTCTTTTTCGCATTCATCCATCAGCACATCCATGCGGTAATTAAGGCTGATTCCTGCACCGCCGAGGTAGCGTATAGCCTCTTTGCGGTTTAATCTGTCAAGTGTTATCATAAAAGACTTGACACCGCCTCCGTAATTTTTCTTGCAACATACGGGTTGTTCATTGTGTAGAGGTGGATGCCGTCAACACCGTGTGCGATAAGGTCAACAATCTGGTCAACCGCATATGCAATGCCTGCGTCACGCAAAGCCTCGGGCCTTGTATCATACTTCTGCATAATCTTTGCAAATTTTGCAGGAAGGCTTGCACCGCACATTGAAACCATTCTTTCAATCTGACTTTTGCTTGTTACAGGCATAATACCTGCCTCAATCGGAACATTCACGCCTGCAATCTTCGCTCTTTCAAGGAAGCGATAGTAAACGGAGTTGTCAAAGAAAAGCTGTGAAATAAGATGGCTTGCACCCGACTCAACCTTTTTGCGAAGGTTGTGAATGTCCTCAACCTCATCGGTTGCCTCGCTGTGAACCTCGGGATAACAAGCACCGGCAATGTCAAAATCACCCTGTGACGCAATATATCTGCATAAATCGCTTGCATAAGTGAAATCCTTCTGCGGTTCAACACCTTCAACCATGTCACCACGGAGTGCGAGAATATTCTCAATGCCGTTCTCTTTAAAAAGCGCAAGGTTGCGGTCAATATCAGCCTTTGTGCTGTTAATGCAGGTGAGGTGTGCCACGGATTCAACTCCGAAATCTCTCTTGATTTTTGTTGCGATTTCGCAGGTACGGCTCTTTGAACCGCTGCGCCTGCGCCGTATGTTACGCTGATGAAGTCAGGCTTTAAAGCCGAAATTTCTTCAAGCTTGCCGTAAACCGATTCAATCGGAGAGGTCTTTTTAGGCGGAAATACTTCAAAAGAAAAAACTGTTTTTCCGCTGTTAAATAAATTGCTTATTTTCATATATAAACACCTCGGTAATGGTTTTGTTAAACTTGATTAATTATAGCATAAATAATTTTTGCATACAATACTGTTTTGGTGGGTTTTGTCGTTTAAGACTATCATTTTTTCGGAGGTTTGGGTATAATCAAAAATTATATCAAAGAGGTTTATAATAATTATAATTTTGTTAACAGACCAAATTCACCATTATACTGTAGGGGCGTTCATTGGACGCCCGCAAGTAACGACACAATTTTTTTGATAAAAATAAACCATATAAATGAGATACAATTACCTAAATGATGTAGGGGAGAACTGTGTTCTCCCGTTAGCAATGGTACAAATTTGATGTCAAATCACATTATATAAAAATCACAAAGTTACTGATATTTTGTAGCGGCGAACACGGTTCGCCGCTACAGACTATACACCGTTTTCATCAAATCAAAAATTTATGTTCTAACAAATTATTTCATCAAGGCGGGCGTCCAATGAACGCCCCTACTGATTAAACAAAAACGGTCGGGAAACAATGATTTGCATTTTGCAAACTGTCTTCCCGACCGCAATTTTCAATTTTCAACTTTCAACTTTCAATTTTAAAAAAATCACAGATGCAAAATCAACTTTGCAACGCCGAAATAGATAAGCAATGAAAGCGAGTCGCAGACTGTTGAAATGAGCGGATTCGCCATAACGGCAGGGTCAAAGCCGACCTTGCTTGCCAAAAGAGGCAGACTGCTGCCGACAAGCTTTGCCATAATAATTGTGCCGACAAGCGTAAGCGAAATTACAAGGGCAATCATAAATGCGTTTTCCTGACCGTTGAGATCAAACAAAAGCAGTTTTACAAAGTTTGCCGCCGCAAGGGTAATACCGCAAAGAATTGACACCCTGAATTCTTTCCACAGCACAAGGAAAATGCTCCTGAAATGAATTTCACCGAGCGACAACGCACGGATTACGGAAACCGACGCCTGAGAACCTGCGTTACCGCCCGAACCCGTAATCATCGGGATAAACGATGAGAGAATCAAAACATTTGCAAGCACAGCCTCAAATGATGAGATAATCGCACTTGTAAAGGTTGCCGAAAGCATGAGTATAAGCAGCCACGGCGCTCTCTTTTTGTACAGACCGAAAACGCTTGTTTTCATATACGGTTTGTCAGACGGCAATACGGCTGCCATCTTTTCGATATCCTCGGTAGCCTCTTCCTGAATAACATCAATAGCGTCGTCAATTGTTACGATACCGACAAGTCGGTTTTCGTTATCAACAACAGGAAGAGCAAGGAAGTTATAGTTTGAGAACATCTGGGCAACCTGCTCCTGATCGGCAAGAGTAGTTACCGAGATAACATTTTCCTCCATAATCGACTTTACAAGCTCGTCATCTTCGGCAAGCAAAAGGTCTTTTACGGTGGTAATACCGATAAGCTTGTTGTTGGCATCGGTCACATAGCAGGTGTAGATTGTTTCCTTGTCAACACCTGTTCTTCTGATTCTTTTAATAGCCATTTCAGCCGTCATATCGGGACGAAGCACAATAAACTCGGTTGTCATAATCGAGCCTGCGCTGTCCTCGGGATATTTCAAAAGCTCGTTAATCTGCTTTCTCATATCCTTGTCGGCCTGTCTTAAAATACGCTTTACAACATTGGCAGGCATTTCCTCAATAAGGTCAACGGCGTCATCGACAAATAACTCATCGACAACCTCTTTCAGTTCGCTGTCGCTGAAGCCGTGGATAAGGAATTCCTGAGTTTCGTCATCCATTTCGACAAAGGTTTCCGCCGCAAGCTCCTTTGGCAGAATACGAAACAGAATCGGCATTTTTTCATCCTGTAGATTTTCAAAAACCGCCGCAATGTCAAACGGTTTCATCGTAATCAAAATGTCACGCAAAGTGCTGAACTTTTTGTCATCAAGCAACACTTTGATAGTTTCGGTAAGGGTTACGTTAACCTGTTCCATCATCTTTTCCTCCTTTTTAATTCAATTGGAAGTAAAGACGGTGTCACCCTGAGTATTAAATTAAATCAATTCAAATTAAAATAAAAATACAAAGCAAAATCAATAAAACAAAATGAACGCACAAGCGCACGTTCTGTTGCAACTTCGCCCGGGTACAGCGCCTTTATTACCGTCTGCGTCCATTAAGTTTTCACCTCATTCGCATTTAAATTCGGGCAAAAGCCCGTACATATTTATTTTATTCTTTTTTATGTCCGATGTCAACGGATTTATCCGCTAAAAATCCACTTTGCAAACATTTTACATTATCCTCTGTAACAGCTTGGTAACTCGGTATAATATTTCTTGCTTTTTTAAGTGTATCAATGTATAATAAATATGCATGATTTAAAATAAAATTTCAAAGATTGGAGATTAACCGTTATGACAGATATGGTTAAAAAATATGTTCCCTATGCGGTAATAATTTTGCTTGTTTATATGCTGTTGCCGCTTGTGTTTATTCCGGGCGCAATGCAGAAGTTTTCACCCGTTGCATATGACTTTGTGTTCCCGATTACAGCAATCGGCTGTTCTGCACACTACTGCTCAAAACACGGACTTGACTTTCTCTTTGCACTCATTGCGCCGATTATTTATCTTCCGAGTATGCTCATCTACAACGGCGGATTTTCTTCAAGCACACTTTCAACAAACCTTATTCTCCTCGTAGTTTATCTTGTTGCCGGAATTTTCGGACTTTTCCTCGGCGACCTTGCTTTCGGTGACAAGCGCCGTCAGAAAGAAAAGGCAGAACAGGAAGAAGCAGAGGAAATGCTTCTTGAGGCAAAGCGCCGTGAAAAGGAAGAGCTTGAGGACATGACTTCATCAAGCAAAAAGTCCGAAAGAAAAGCACCTTACAGACAGGAACGCAAGCCTGCACGCAGACCGTCGCCTGCACCGCAGAAAATCGAAACAGCAGATGACGATGATTTTGATTATGACAAGTACCTTTCCGGTATTGACAGAAAGCAAGATCCGAACGAAAGCGAAATTGACGATATCTTAAACGAATACGGACACTAACGGCGAGCCGCCGTTCCCAGTTCGTGCAGATAGTATTTATAAGGGCGAAAATAAAATGCCCGGGCAGAACTCTATAACTAAAAATGTAAAATTAAAGTCGGAAGACAATTTGCGAAATGCAAAGCATTGTCTTCCCGACTGTTTTTATTTAATCAGCAGGAGTGTTCATCGGACACCAGTTTTGATTAAATTTTATGTTTAAATGTAGCATTGCAATTTTTCGCACAATCCCGTAGGGGCGTTCATTGGACGCCCGCCAAGTAATGACAGAAAATTTATGATGAAAATAAACTGTATAAATGAGATACAGAATTGCAGTTACTTTGTAACATTTATATCATTTAATTTTCAATATTATTTGTACCATTATTTTTGTTTAAATCAACCCAACGATATACTTCTGAATCAAGGTTGCGTCAACAACACTGATTTCGCCGTCATGGTTTACATCGCTGTTAAAAAGCTGAGTCTTGCCGAATTTTACAATACCTACAACATATTTCTGAACAGATGTTGCATCTCCAACCGTAATGTTTCCGTCTGGATATACATCACCGCAAGTCAGGCAGTTCAATTTGCCACCAATCGTTGTTTTACACTCTGCGCCGTTTTTAAGTCTGCAATATTTATAAGCTATAAGGCCCGTATCCTCGCCAAGCTGTCTTGAAATATAAAACTCCGCATAGCCGTTCTTATCGGGGACAAAAGATGTTACCGCACCTCCGCTGACAAAATATGCGCCCGAGGTTGCATAGCAAGGTTTGCCGCTGCTGTCTGTACCGAAATCCTCATATGTAAAGTCAAAATTCTTGTATGTGCCATCGCTGAGTTTTCCGGTCATTGTGCCATCATCATTAAAGACATCAGGAAAATAGTCGGAGAGTTTAATCCTTATCTTAACATATTCTCCGCCTGTTGAATCATAATTGAATTTCATACCCGTATTACCAAAATAACGATTATCCGCTGTTATCATATGGCGAGTAAATTCCTGATTTTTCGGGAGATTTACAAACTTCGGTGCATCAATACAGTCCTTAAACATCACGCTGTACTTTTGATAATCCATTGATATGAACATTGCCCCGAAATTCTTTGCCGTATTTTCGGTATATCCCGTTGTTGTAACAAAAAGCTGATTGTTTGAGATTTTCTGCGTTGTACCTGTAACTTCAAAGTCCTTGCGATCTTCATACTCGCTTACCGCACCTGTCATAAGAACCGAACCGACGGTAAGCACACCGCACATTGCGATTGCAGTTAATTTTTTGATTATATTTTTCATTGTTTTTCCTCTTTCTATCAATAGGGGCGCTCATTGGACACCCGATTTGATTGAATTTTATGTTTTCGCAAAATCAGTTGATGTTATGGAAGTTGTGTGTAATTGGCGACATATATATAATCTGTCTTATCAAAAAGATTGTACCATTACTTCGTCAGTTTGCTTTTACATGAAATTTTTATTTAACTCAACCCTACAATATACTTCTGAATCAAGGTTGCGTCAACTACACTGATTTCACCGTCATCGTTTACATCGCTGTTAAAAAGCTGAAGCTTGTCAAAGTCCTCAATACCTGCAACATATTTTTGAACAAGAGTTGCATCAGTAACAGAAATGTATCCGTTTAAATCCGTATCACCGCAAGTTAAACCGACCAGAGTATCTCCGATTATTCCGTAATCGCAATGAGCTCCGTCTTTAAGTCTGCAATAGCGGTATGACATTACTTTTGTATCTACACCAAGCTGTCTTGAAACATATATTTCAGCATAGCCGTCCTTATCGGGAGCAAAGGATGTTACCGCACCTCCGCTTGTCGCATATGCGCCGGATTCCGCATAGCAATTAACACCAATGCTGTCAGTTCCGAAATCCTCGTATGTAAAATCAAAATCCTTGTAAGAACCGTCGCTAAGCTCAGAAGTCATTGTTCCGTTTTCATTGAACAGACGGGAAAAATCGGAAAGCTTGATTTTCACCTTGACATATTCACCGCCTGTTTTGTCAAACTGATAGAATGTCTGAACATTACCGAAATAACTGTGCCCCTGCGTCATCATATATTTTACAAATTTTTCGCCCTTTGGAAGATTTAAAAATTCGGTGCATTGATACAATCCTTAAACCATATATCGTAATCCTTTTCTTCGGTTGTTTGGAACTTTGCACCGAAATTTTTATCGGTATTTTCAGTGTATCCCGTTGTTGTCACAAAAAGCTGATTGTTTGAAATTTTCTGCGTTGTACCTGTAACTTCAAAGTCCTTGTGATTTTCATCTTCGCTTACCGCACCTGTCATAAGAACCGAACCGACAGTAAGCACACCGCACATTGCGATTGCAGTTATTTTTTTAATTATATTTTTCATTGTTATCCTCCGTGTTTGTAATTTTATCCGCAAATTTGTTCATACTTGTCTAAGTTTATCAATCTATTTTTCTTATGTCAATAATTTTAAAATAAATTCGGCATTTACGGCAATATATGCGTATTTTTCAAATATTAACTATTACAAATGACAGACAAAATACTCGGTCATTTCTGTTTTAAACAATTGGTCTTTAAACAAAAAAACAGACTGCACCGTGATGCAGTCTGCTGTAAATTATGACGCACGCTCACATATTACATAATAACGGTCAAAACCGCCGTTTCCGTCACTTATGCAGGTAAACATGGTGAGCAAATCTCTGTCCTTCTGCAAATAGCAGTCGCCTGATTCGCTCGGCTTATTGACTTTGGTTTCAACGACCTTGTAATTGAGTGTATCCCAATAATTTGTGATTGAAACCCTGTCACCGATTTTGAGGTTTCGAAGGTTGTCAAAGAATATTCGACCGATGTATCCCGTGTGACCTGCAAGGACTGCGTTTGTATTCTTACCGCCGATCGGCAATGAGGTTGCACTCATATGTGCCGCACCGTAGCTCATATTTGAGCTGTTCGCACCGAGGTAAATCGGCAGACGCATATTTATTGTTTCGGCGGTAACATAACCGTAAATGCCGTCGGTTATGCCGTAATCCTCAAGATTGACGGCAGCCTGTGAATAGGTATCGTTGCGGAGCATTTCATACTGGTTCGTTTCAAGTTTTTTGTTGTAGCAACGCTGTCATTGAAAAGTCTGTCGAGGTCAGCCTTGAAAACAACGGGCTGTTTGGAAGTACGCTTGCCGTCCCTATCAATTTGTAGCCCTCTTCGTCAACCTTGCCGTCCTTGACCGCCTGTTCAAAAGAGCCGTCCTCAGCTTCTTCAACACGGGTGTCAAAGCCGTCAGCCTCACCGTTTGAAATCTGTGTTCCGATAAAATTTGATATAGTGGGGAATGCGACAAGACCTATTCCGACAACGAGCATTGCTATTGCCACACCCGTAAGTATTTTTTTAATCATCGGAATCACCACCCGAATCATTCTGATTTTCGTCAGCCAAGTCATCTCTCATCCGTTTTGCACCGTTTGACTTCTTCTTTTTACGCTTGAGCAGAAATACAACCACAAACACAACAAGTGCAACAAAGCCGACAATTATGCCGATTGCGACTGCATAAGGGATTTTGTAACCGAGAAAGAATATGTAACCGTTGTCAAATTTTGCAAGCGACTCGCCCGTTTCAATATACTTTGTATCGTCATAATCGACACGCTTGCCACGCACGAGAAGTCTGTGAGTATTAATGCCGTATGGGGTACAGGTGAGGAGCGTTACAAGGTCTTCACCGTCAACAATTCGCAAGGAATTGATTTCCGAGGGGAGAACAACTTCGATTTGATCAACCTCATATTTCAGCGTTCTGTCGAGAATATGAACATAAAATTCATCGCCTACTTTCATATCAGTGAGATAATCAAAGAAAGTTTCTCCCGGAAAACCCGAATGGCAGAAATTACGGAATGTGTGCTTGCACCGCCGACAGGCAGGGAAGTGTTTTGAAGATGCCCTGCACCTTTAGAAAGAATCTCTTCGCTTGTGCCGTGATAAATCGGCAGATAAACATTGATTTTCGGCACATCAATATAGCCGATAAGACCGTTATCATCAATATTGAGAGTTTTCTCATAATTTGCACCGATTTTCTGAAAAGCCTTTTCGTCGAACGGGTCGGTAATTATCATATTATTTGAAAGGCTGTTATTGTACTTTGTCGCCTCTTCAAACATTTTTTGAGTTTTCTCACTCGGCATCTGAGCAACCCTGTCGGTGTACTCCTTAACCCTGCTTCTACTGACATAGTTATTAATTGCGGAACTGACAAGCGGATAGCTCATTATGCCGATTCCTGCAACGAATATTAAAACTATTAGTAAAATTGACAGCTTTCGTTTCATAAAATTTTCCTTTTCTGCGTGTTTTTGTTCCGTTGTTATTATACTACATTTTGCCGTGCAGGGCAATACACGGCGAGCCGCCGTATGGACAGATATTATCCGCATATACGGCTCTTGTGTAAATAGAATGGGGATGCGTTGCCGCATCCCCTGAAAATTACATATATCATATCACAGATTTTAAGATAAAGATATTCGATTAATTATTTAGCTGCTTTCTTTCTCTTAAGAACAAAGAGAAGAACGCCTGCACAAGCGATAAGTGCTGCACCGCCAACATAGAACATCATTGTACCCATACCACCTGTTGAAGGAACTGTTACAGGATAATCAGGAACTTCTACCTGATTTACTGTGCTTGAATTACCATCAACTGTAACTGTGATAATACCTGTTGTGCTAATAACAACTGTGTACTCAGAAGAGTTGAGGTTGTAACCTGCAGGAGCTACTGTCTCCTTAACCTTGTATGTACCTGCAGCGAGCTTTGCAAATGTAACATTACCGCTACTGTCTGTTGTCTTAGTGTCAATCAATGTGCCCTCTTTTGTCTTGAGTTCAAATGTTGCATTGCCAAGACCCGTCTTGTTATCTGTTGTGCCATCATACTTGAATACAGGAAGGTCGAATGTGTAAACATATACTGTTTCACCAGACTTTTCAGTCTGACCGTATGTGTTTGTGTATGTAAGTCTGTCGCTGTTGCTGTTGGCTGTTGTAGCGTTGCCTGAAACAGCTGTGTCCTTAAGAACTGCTGTAAGTGTTACAACAACATCTGAACTTGCATAGAAGTCGTTTGTGCCTTCCTTAGCAGCTTTAAGATAAGACTCTGAAAGAGAAATCTTAATATCTGACTGTGATGAAGCATCTATGTGTAATCTGAAGTTGAAAGTTTAGTGTTGTCAACCTTAACTTCTGTTACAGCAGGAGTGTCAAAGCTACCTGAAAGGTTATCGTGGATTGTGTACTCAGTAAGCGGAACTTCCTTAGAACCTGTAACTGAAGCTGTGAGCTTAAATGTTACTGTGTCGCCTGCAGAAGCAGTTGTCTTCTTAGTATCGATATCGCCACCAACGATTTCCTTAGAAACTTCAACTGCACCTGTGTTAATCTTGAGTTCGATTGGAGCTTCTGCTGAACCCTGAGTTGTCTTTGTGCCCTCAGGAAGAGCAAAGAGAGCGCCGCCCTTTTTCTTTACGCTTGTTTCAGCAGGCTGGCCTGTAACCTTAACATAGTAAACACCTGCTTCATTTGTACCGAAGTTGTAAACATCTTCGTCAGAAGCGAATGTGTGGTCACCCTTGCTGTCTGCAATGTTGCACTTTCACAAGCCTCGAGAAGAGCCTTTGAATCGTTACCTGATGCATTTTTCCAAGTCTTGAGAGCTGTTGCAACAGCTGTGCCACCCTGGATTTCTGTATATTCGCCTGTTGTTGTGTTGATTGTTGCTACCTTATAAACATTTACTGTAAAGCCGTTCTTGCCCTTGATAAATGCGTTATAAGCATCGCTTGTTGCAGCGCTTGCTGAGAATGGAATCATGAGAGCGATCATCATTACTGCGAGAACTGCTGCAAAGATTTTCTTTGTAGTTTTCATTTTTCTTTCTCCTTTGTGTTTGATTTAATATATGTAATTATATTCTAACCGAATGGTTAAACGGGTTGGGGTGGCTGCATGGCGGACACCGGCTAACAACGGTGTCCGTAGCAGTCAAAGAGGTTTTCTATGAAAGAAACATATGATTAAAAAATCACCTGTTCTAACAAGTTAAATCATATTGGGTTACTTTCTGCGTCTTGCTCTGCGTTTTTTACGACCTTTTCCGTAATAGATTGCATAACCCGTGAACATTGTCACCGCAAGACCTGCAACCGATACACCGAGAACAAAATAACCGTTCATTCCGTCACCGCTTGCCGAAGGCATTGTAATTGCGCCGTCAACATAATCATATGTAACATCGTACTTACCCTCAACAGGAAGTGTGAAGTAGGAAAGTGTGTAGTTCGGGGTGTAACCCTCTGACGGTTTGTACTCAAACAGACAGTATGTCTGATATGTTGAAGTACCTGATATATAATTGTCGGAACTGTCTGTCCATACAACATTACCGTTTGTTTTTGTGAACTCGCCCTGACCGTCCTTGAAGATTGTCAGCTTGTCAAACACAGCCTTACCGTTCCTGTCTGTATTTTTAGAAGTCATATGAGTTTTCATTGTGGCATCTTTAATGATTGTATTGATATCATCTGCAGTAAAGATATCCTCACGAGATACCTTCATCACCGCAAATTCCGTATCACTTACATTACCGCCTGTCTGATTCTTCTTGTTTACTGTTGCACTTCCGTGTGTGGTTTCATTTTCAAACACGGCTTTTTCAACAGAAGGAGAATTGTTGAAGTAATCTGCAAGCTGAGCATCGGTTTTGCCTTCAATATCTGAGCTCTTAACCTTAATATACTTAGGCGGCGTTACTTCACCGCCTTCAAGAAATTCAATCTCGCAAGCCAGGTGTTTGTATCCATTTTATAATCGGATGCATTTTTGCCCTCGGCAAGAGCCTCGGTAATCTTAAATCTGTAAACACCCACATTGATTAAGCTGAGGTCTTTGAATTCAACCTTACCGCTTGCGTCAGGTGTTGCCGATTTCTTGGAAACTAATGCTGTGCTGTTTGTCTTGATAGTATTGCCATCGGTATCCTGTTTTGCTGTATCCATTGATTCAAGACCTGTCAATGTATAAACGAACTTGCTGCCGCTGTAAGGCTGACCGTCAAGAGTCTTATTTACCGAAACAGCAAAGTTTGTAGGATTAACCTTATTGACAAAGTTAAGCACATTTCCTACTTCCGCAAGAGTACCGACGAATGTACCGTTGAAACTCTGATCGCCCACTTTATAGGGAATATAACCTGTAACGGTTTTCTCTGTAATCTTATAAGTTACACCTACAGGAATATTGAGAAGCTTAATGCTTTCGCCCTTTTTGATTGTGAACGAACCGTCCAAGGATGTACGGTAAACTGTGCTTGAATAATCACTTGCGCCCTTCTCTTTGAGCTGATACTCAAGAGGATAGGTCTTGTAGTCATAGGTTGAACCGTTGCCGTCAAAGTCGAGAGCAATTGCAAATGTAAACTGCTGACTTGTGTCGTAGTCGGTTATACCGTCTTCATCAACAACATTCTTTGAAAGTTCAAGAGGTGCTGTCACTATCTTATTGGTATAGTCGAGCTGGAGCTGTGCATAAGCACTTTCGTCAGCAGGATCCGCAAGATTGAATTCCGACTCCGTAGCTGAACCGCTCTTGATTATTGAACCGACTCTGTTGTTAACGAGTTCCCAGTTTGTTGTGTATTTAAGATTACTGCTGTCTGTTGACTCGTTAACCTTCATTTTATTGCCGGTCTTGAATGAGTTGTCAAAGTCAGCTATATAATTATCTTTAAGTGTGAAACCGCTGTTTGAAAGAGTTTCATTGCTTGTGCTTTTGTCTGGTTTTGTAAGCTTGTAGCTTTTACCGGAGGTATCTTTATCGTTCTCTTTGATTGTATAATCAAAAGCTTCATTAGCTTTGAGGTCATCTGAAATTTCAGAAACAACATCGCCTGTATCAAGTGCCTTTGTAACCTTGAGGTCATTGTTGGCAGGTGTCATTGTGAAGTTTACTGAGAAGTTAGACTCAGCCTCACCACGCTCCATATAGAATACTACCATATGGTATGTCTTGTTAGGATCAAGCTTATTACCACCGTTGATTTCCTTTGTAACGGCTTTACGAATTATAGGATGTAACCAAACTTCTGCGGTATACTCAGTGCCGTCACCATTCCACATTTTACCGTAAAGGTCTGAAAGCGTAAGGTTTTCTGTAAGCTTGCCGCCGGTACCTATATTCTTCCACTTACAGAAGTTAACTTCTGTATTTTCGCCAAGTCGATCCTTTTTGAATTTGTAAAAACCGTCTGATGTTTCATAAGGGTCTACAAAATATCCATCGTCATTAAATGTACCAACATTTTTATCCTGCCAAACATTCAAACAGAAGCTAGCATAATCACCTGTCTTAACCCAAAACTCACCATCCGGAACTGTAGCTTTTGTCGACGATGATGAAGGTGAGTAGTCGGCAAATACATCGTCAGCTGTTGCTTTCATTGTATTAAAGTTAATTGAACCGCTTGCCTCTTTATGGTCACCGCCGAGGTCGAGAGCAAGCTCTGCATCAGCACCTGTTGAATCCTCACCGATATAAACCCAAAGGTCATCGTCACCGCTGAAGTTAAAGGTTGCAGGTTTGTTGTCTGCAAGCATACCATCTTTCGGAACTCTGAAGTCTATATCAAGTCTGACACCAAAGCCATAGTTAAGGTTACAGTTAGTACCCTTGCCCGCTGATGTGTTCTGAGTATTGTTGAATGGGAAAACACCATAACCGTTTTCTGTACCGCCGAATTTTCCCAAATCATCATGTACACCAAATTGTTCGCCCGCACCGTAGTTAATTTTGGTAGGTGTGAGGCCGTTCCATGTAAAGTAGATGTTATCTTTTGCATTTTTTGAAGTGAATTCATAAGTAGTAACACCATCACTGTCAGTAGTTGTACGGAACGGGAAAGATGACTTATAAACATTGGCAACTCTTTTATCATTATATGTAGCGGTTGAAAGTGCCTCAGCATCAAAGTAAGGAGCCTTGACACCATTTGCAACCTGAAGATTGCCCTTACTGTCAAGCCTGTTGTACATAAGACCCTGTAAGGACTGGTTATAATTACCGTCACCCCATTTCATGCCGTTGGAGTTGTTTACTGCATAGTAATAGTTATCATCATAATTGTTGATATTTGTAAGTCCTTTTGCGTGAGTCTTAAATGTTTCGTAGTGTTCATTACCCTTATACATATTGCCGAAGTAGAGAGGATATTTCCAGTCCGAATTATATTTTGAAGCAATGTTGCTTATGTAGCTGTTGAAGTTATCAAACTGATACCAATAGTCATACATATTGCCATTACCCTGACACTGAAGATACCCTTTCTCCTGCTCCATATCAGACCAGTAGTCAAAGTATGTTGCATCAACGCCTACGATGTTAGGATTATTTGAGAATGAATTTTCAACAACAGCGTTATAGTCTACATTGCCTATTTCCGAGAATTTTGTCCAGCTTTCGCCTCTGGCTGTCTTAACATATGTAGCCGTGTTCTCGCTGTAGCTCGAATCATCATATCCCGAACCTGTCGGATATGAAGTTGCGGAAGATGCACCGTTGAGATTAGGTTTTTGCGGATGGAATCTTAAAACCGCATCTGTCGGAATTTTACCGCTGAACACCACATGACCGTTTACCGTGGTTTGTGTAAGCTCAACTGTTCCTTCATATGCATCGTTGTAGTCAAAAGTTGCATAAATCTTTGGAAGCGACTTCCAGTCTTCGTTTGAAACATAAACTGTTTTATATATTGCCTTTGACTGTTTGTCGGGAGCTTCAACAGAAAGGTATTTACTTCTTTGAACGAGCCGTCAATTGTAAGATAAAATTCCGTGTCGCCCGAAGTACCCGAAAGGTCGAGAGTCTTGATGAACGGGTTAGTCCACTGACTTTTTGAGGCGTCATAAAGAGCATTATCGGTACTGTATGAATCGTTAATACTGAGGTCGCTTGTTTGTTTTTCGCCCTTGCTGTTGAAGATTACATATTTATAGGATGATTTAACATCCACATAGTAGTAATCGCTGTCCGAAGATGTGAGCTTGTTCATTGCAACACCGGGCCACTTTTCATTGCAGTCAGTATCGGTTACCCAAGAATATGCATAAGCTTCGTTATAGGTGTTACTGTTATGAAGATAGATACGACGGGAATCGCTTGCAACAGTCTTTTCGGGAAGAGTAAATTTAACCCCCGAAGAAAGCTCAATTCTTGTTGCACCGGATGGTGCAGTGGTTTCAAAAACTCCCGAAGAATTTTTGCTTACCGTACCCGTACTGAGAACCGTGCCGTCATCCTTAGCAAAACGATATGTAACAGAAGAAAAATCTTTCCATTCCTTATTCTTGGTCAGGTTAATATAAATCTTCTGTCCCGAAGATGTTGCCGCAAATACATTAAGCGACATACCCGACACGGCACATACCGAAAGCATGATGGTAAGTGCAAGCACAAGGGAAAAGCTTTTCTTTACGGTTCTGCAAAGCTTTTTACCTAATTTCATAATTTTTTCTTCTCCTTCATTGCCGATTACTTTGTTTTGGCAGTCAAAGTACAATTAAACAGGACTGCATAGAACAGTCCAATATATCTGCCAACTAATTATGAAACGCAAATTTTTGAATTTGTTCTTCTTTTTGATTTGCATACAATTATATAATATTTTATTGCTCTTTTGTAGAGACAATATAGCCAAACTTTGGGTAATGTTTTTGGTTATTTTGCATATCCGCAAATACGATTTAATATTTTTGACCATAATGTGATTTTATTACTTATTTATCACCATTTTTTGCGTTTATGATAAATTATACCCATTATATAACCTTAACGGGCAGTTAAAAAGTTAATTTCAGCACTAAATTTGTTGATTTTTAATTCTTTTTTCAAAAATATCAAAAAAATTTTATGCAAGTTTACTCCAAGCTGCGCGTGTAGAAATATGTATTATTTTGCGATTGTTGTTTTTAAACATAAAATGCCCCAAAACCAGCATTTTGCAGAATTTTTCAGATATATTTTTATAATCAATATCTATATCTCATCAAATTAATCACCGAATACCTTGAAAATTCGGCACAAATAAAGGGCAGAGTATTGCTCTCTGCCCTTCAAAATGTAATTCACTTAAATCGCAATTATACAAACCGCTTTATGCAAACATATTAAAGATCTCTGCCGCAGCACTTCTTGTACTTTTTACCGCTGCCGCACGGACAGGGATCGTTTCTGCCGATTTTCTTGCCCTTACGGATAGTCTTGTTGACAGAATCCGTACCGTCTGCAGAAGTTTCTGTAGGCTGAGCAACCTGCTCACGGTGAAGCGCCTGCTTTACGGCGTCCGACTGTTCAACAGTTTCTTCATCATCGGATGCAGACTTTGCCGCTGCGGCAGCCCTCTGAGCTGCTCTCTTTGCCGCTGCAATTGCATCCTGTCTTTCTGAATCTCATAAACACGCTTTGGCATAATGAGCATCATCTTGACAGTATCTTCACGAATGCTTTCAATCATCTCATCAAACATATCGAAGCCTTCAACTCTGTACTCAACAACAGGATCGTGCTGACCGTATGAACGAAGTCGGATACCGCTCTTGAGCTGATCCATATTGTCGATGTGATCCATCCAATGTGTATCAACATTCTTGAGGAGGTAAACACGCTCCATCTCACGGATTGTTTCCTCGGGAAGAAGCTCTTCGTTTTCCTTGTAGATTTCAAGAGCATCATCAACGAGCATCTTCTGAATCTCTTCGGGTTCCATATCTTCAAGATCCTCAAGGCTGAAATCGTACTTAGAATCATCTCTGATAAGCCAACCTGCATAGTAATCCTTAAGGCTCTGGAAGTTCCAATGCTCTGCAGGACCTTCGGGGAGATACTGCTTGATTGAAGTTGCGATTGTATCCTCAACCATTTTGAGGATTGTTTCGTGGAGATCCTCACCGTTAAGAACCTGATCACGCTGACCGTAGATGATTTCACGCTGTTTGTTCATAACATCGTCGTACTGGAGGACATCCTTACGAATGCCGAAGTTACGAAGCTCAACCTTTTCCTGTGAGCCTTCGATAATACTTGTGAGCATTTTATTCTCAATAGGCATATCTTCGGCAACATTCATACGCTCCATCATCATTTTCATTCTGTCACCGCCGAACAGACGCATAAGGTCATCCTCGGTTGAGAGGAAGAAACGGCTGACACCCGGATCGCCCTGACGGCCTGCACGACCACGGAGCTGGTTATCAATACGGCGTGACTCGTGTCTTTCCGTACCCATAATGTAAAGACCTCCGGCCTCTCTTACCTTTTCAGCCTCGCCCTTAATTTCTTCCTTATACTTGTCATTCAGTTCTCTGAATGTATTTCTTGCATTGATGATTTCTTCATCATCGGTTTCCGCATAACCTGTAGCTTCTTCAATAAGCTCCTCTGTAAAGCCCTGCTTACGCATTGCGGCTTTTGCCATATACTCTGCGTTACCGCCGAGGATGATATCGGTACCACGACCTGCCATGTTGGTTGCGATTGTTACCGCACCGAGTTTACCTGCCTGAGCAACAATTTCAGCCTCTTTTTCATGCTGTTTTGCATTGAGGACATTGTGCTTGATGCCTCTCTTTTTGAGCATTTTTGAAAGAAGCTCCGACTTCTCAATTGAAATTGTACCGACAAGGACAGGCTGTCCCTTTTCGTGAGCCTCAACAATTGCATCAATAACAGCGTGGAACTTGCCGTTTTCTGTCTTATAAACCGAATCGGGGAGGTCTTTTCTTAAAACAGGCTTGTTTGTAGGAATTTCAACAACATCAAGCTTGTAGATTTCCTGGAATTCTTCCGACTCTGTCTGAGCAGTACCTGTCATACCCGAAAGCTTTTTGTAAAGACGGAAGTAGTTCTGGAATGTGATTGTAGCAAGAGTCTTGCTTTCACTCTGAACCTTTACGCCCTCTTTAGCCTCAATGGCCTGATGAAGACCTTCGTTAAAACGACGGCCGTACATAAGACGACCTGTAAATTCGTCAACGATGATAACTTCGCCGTCCTTGACAACATAGTCAACATCAAGCTTCATAACGCCGTTGGCCTTGATAGCCTGATTTACATGGTGCTGAATTGTAAGGTTATCGGGATCGGTAAGGTTTTCAATACCGAAAAATTCTTCGGCTTTCTTTACACCGCTCTGTGTGAGGGTTGCTGTTTTCTGCTTTTCATCAACAACATAATCAATGTCGTTTTCCTTGTAATATTCCTCCATATCCTCTTTTGCGTCAAGTTCTGCAAAACGCTGAACTTTAAGAGTTTTTGCAAAAGCGTCAGCCTTTGCATAAAGGTCTGTTGACTTGTCGCCCTTACCCGAAATAATAAGAGGAGTTCTCGCCTCATCAATGAGGATTGAGTCAACCTCATCGACAATTGCAAATGCGTGTGGGCGCTGAACCTTGTTTTCCTTGTAAACTACCATGTTGTCACGGAGGTAATCAAAACCGAGTTCATTGTTTGTTCCGTATGTAATGTCTGCGGCATAAGCCTTTTTTCTGCCGTCATTGTCAAGGTCATGACAGATAAGACCAACCGAAAGACCGAGGTATCTGTAAAGCTTACCCATCCACTCTGAGTCACGGCGGGCAAGGTAATCGTTGACTGTTACAATGTGAACACCTTCGCCTGTAAGAGCGTTGAGGTATGCAGGAGGGTAGCAACCAAGGTTTTACCTTCACCGGTTTTCATCTCGGCGATTCTGCCTGGTGAAGAACGATACCGCCGATAATCTGAACGGGGAAGTGCTTCATACCAAGCACTCTCCAGCCTGCCTCACGACAGGTTGCAAATGCTTCGGGGAGAATATCGTCTGTTGTTTCGCCGTTGGCAAGTCTTTCTTTAAGAATTGTTGTCTGGTTCTTGAGTTCACTTTCGCTCATAGCCGCATATTTATCTTCGAGTGCAAGCACCTTGTCACAGATTGGTTGCACACGCTTAACTTCACGCTTGCTGTAGTTGCCGAACATAGCCTTTAAAAAATTCATCAGGGTTCTTCCTTTCAATGTACCGAAAAATCGGTCAAACTGTATTTTCAATAATATAATTTTAATTTACTGCACCGCAGACGCTCCAAGCTTTTTGCAGCCTGAATCATTGCGGCCTCAACCACGGGACCGGCATATTGGAAACCGAAACCCGAATCCTGTACAACACAGGCAAAAGCGAGAGGGCAGTCCTCATCTTTTGAGTAGCCGACCATCCAGCCGTTAGGGTTCTTATCATCGCCGACTTCACCCGTACCTGTTTTGGCACAGACTGTAAGTCCGCCGAAAAGGTTGTCGCCGTAGTAATCCGAAACGGTGTATCTCATAACATCATCAAGCTTTGTCGCCGTATCGGATGAAAAAAGCTCCTGTCCGCTGCTCTTGTAGTTTATGCCGAGTGCGGAGAGTATGGATTCATCTTTGATAAGGGTAGGGTTTGTAGCCTTACCGCCGTTTGCGATTGCACCGCAGATAATTGCCATCTGCATCGGGTTTACCTTGTCATTATACTGACCTACGCCCGACCAGCCAAGCTGGTTTTCATTGGCATCGCTGACATCATATGAACCCTTTGCGGTTTTAATTCCGTCAACATCAAAGGAGCTGTTAATGCCGATTTTCTCGGCAGTTTTTGTCATTGTGTCACTTCCGAGTTCAACGGCAAGCTTTGCAAAAACAATATTGCAGGAGTGTGCCATTGCCTCTTTATATGTCAGCGTTCCGTGAGTTTCCGTACAGGTAACTTCACTTCCGCCTATGTTCTCACTTCCGTTACAAACCCAAGTGCGGTCATAAAGGTCGGGAATATTCTCGATTGCCGCCGCAGATGTAACGATTTTGAAGATTGAACCCGGGGTAAAGGTTGACGAAAGCACATTATCAAGGTAAACGCCCTCATATTCGCTTTCGTTGTCCTCGGTAATTTCGGGGGGAGCCTGCGGATCGTAAGCCATGGTGCTTATGGAACAGATAACCTCGCCTGTTTTGTAGTTATATATTACACATGCACCTTTTTTGTTATAAGCTGCAAGAACATCATAAGCAGCCGCACAGGTTGCGGAATCGACTGTCAGCTTTATATCGTGAGAGGCACGCAATGATTCCGGCATATTAAGTCCGAAAACAAGGTTATAGCCTATCAGCTGAGAACGATACATACTTTGAACAGCCGTTGAAATGTTAAGGCTGTCATCACCGACAACATGAAGCAGAGATTTTCTTACGCTCTCGCTTTCGTTATAAACTCTTTTACCGTCAACCGTCTGTGCAAGAGCCGTGCCGTTGCGGTCATAAATCGCTCCTGCCTGTGCAAGGCCGCCGTCACCTGCTATATGAGCATTATATGCCTGATCAACCCAATCGTCTGCCCCTGTTACAAGCTCAAAGGCAAGATAGCCGAGTCCGCCGATAAACGCAAGCGCAACTATATATATAAGTGTACTTCTGCGAAGTATTTTTTCAAACCTTACACCACCCTGTGTATCAAGTGAACAATCGAAAAATTAAAGAAAATGCGGCTTTGCTTGCAAAGCACTATGAATACGGTCGGGAGATAGAGCATTTTATTTTGCTGTTTTTCCTCTCGACAACAATTTTCCATTTTCAATTTTTCATTTTCAATTTACTAAACTTATCTTTTCACCGAATAAGTTCTCTCGTCTGCGGCTTTGATGAATGCAACAAGTCCCCAACAAGACATAATACTTGAACCGCCGGCAGACACAAACGGAAATGTTACGCCTGTAAGCGGAAGGACATCGGTTGCACCGAAAACATTGAGAGAAAGCTGAACGACAAAAAGTCCTGCCGCACAGCACGCTGAAATTGAATAAAAGGTACTTCTGCTTCGGGTTGTAATTGCCCTTGCATAAATAAACATTGCACCTACTGCCACGGCAAGTGTGAACGCAACGATAACTCCCATTTCTTCCGAAACAAGTCCGAAAACAAGGTCACTTTCGGATGCGGCAACCTGCTTTAAAAAACCGTTGCCGATACCTACGCCGAAAAGTCCGCCGCTTGCCATATATGTGAGAACTCTTGCCTGCTGATAACCGAGGTTGTCCTGAGTATGTTCCCACACATGACGCCAGCCCGAAAAACGGTCGGCAACATACGGTTTAAACTTGAGGACAAAGGTTACGCCGAAAATTGCGGCGGCAACAGCAAGAATAATCGTCTTGAAATCGCCCGAGCGCATAAACGCTGTGAGCAAAAATGTTACAAAGAAGATGAGCGCAGTACCGAAGTCACCCATAAGAGCCAAAAGACCGACGCAGACTGCCGAGAAGATAATGTACTCAAGCAGGTTCTTCTTTGTCATCAACACATCAAGCGAACTTGCGCCGATAAAGATGAAAATAATCTTTGCAAGCTCTGACGGCTGAAATGAAAACGAGCCGATATAAATCCAGTTGGCGGCGCCGTTTGTAATCTTACCGAATACAATTGTTACGCCCAAAAGACCGACCGCACAAATCATTGCCGGAAGTCTAAGTTTATTTACCTTATCGGGATCTTCAATCAGCTTGATGATTACGCAGAAGAAAATCATACCTATTGCGGCGGCAACAAGCTGAACATAAGCCGAGCGTTCCGACTGTCTGATAAGCATCATTACGCCTATGCCCGTCAAAAACAGGGCAAGCGATTCAAGCTCGAAATTTACTCTGCGGATTACAAAATAGGAGATAAAGAAGAATCCCCATTCAACAGCCGCAAGAGCGCCGAACAGCACGAGCGGAGCCATTGTATTTGTGCCGTCATTCCAGAACATGGCCTGAACGCACATAAAGAAGTGAAAAAACGTAATAAGAAGCATAAGCTTCCACGATTTCATTGCAGGCTTATCGCTGACCTTTGAGAAAAACCAGCTCGACTGCAACGGCTGTTGGAACTCCTCGCCTCTTTTTACTATAAGGCTTGTACCGCCTATTGTTATTGTATCGTCAATAAGCACCTTTGCTCTGCCTCTTGTTCTTTTGCCGTTGAGCATTGTGCCGCTCTTTGAATCGGTATCGCTTACATACCAACCGTCTTTACGGCGAAGGAGTACGCAATGATTTCTTGAAACCGTCGGGTCATCAACGGTTACATCACTGCTTTTACTTCTGCCGATTGAATTTTCCCAAAAAAGCACGGGGAGTATCTCGCCCGTTGCAGGGTTCAAAAGTGAAATCAAAGGAGTTTCGGGACGGCGGCGACGGCGCATTGCGGCAAAGCACTGGTACACAATTATTATTGCATAAACAGGCATAAGAAAACGCAGTGCAACAACACCCATATCGAAAATTATCGAAAGATCCGGCACTTTTTTCAACTCCTTTGCAAATCATATATCTTAAAAATAAGCATACTTAAAGTTATACAGTTTAAATAATAATCCAATTTCCTCCAAAAGTCAATAGCCGTGTGTCACGGCAGCCAATTCGTGAAGACAGTTTGTACAATAAAAAGACTTATGACGCCCGAGCGTTACTATCTAATTATAAGTGAAGTAACTTTGTAGCCGAGTGCTCGGCAGTTAATTCGTGAAGATAGTTTGTACAATAGAAAACTAAAAATGCCCGAGCGTAAAATTGTTATTGTCTGTACCAACCTGTAGGGGCATTCATCGGACGCCCGCAGGTAACGGCAGAATTTTCATAACAGATTAAATTTTATAAATGCCGCAAAACAATTGTTATATTGTAGGGGCAAACCGTGTGCATTGCACACGGTTCGCACGCAATGCGTGCAAATTCGATACACAACATTTATCACATCAAAACATATGTGACTAAACAAAATGTTTCATCAAGGCGGGCGTCCAATGAACGCCCCTACAACACAAATTGCAAAGACAATTACAAATATTGCTCTGGCAAAATATGTTTTAAAATATACAAACTGTCTGCACAAACAGGGAACGGTGCTCGCCGTAAACAAAAGACCTCACGAAATTCGTGAGGTCTTTTATCATGATATATCTATGAGGATTAATGAAGACTTTTCATTTTATCGGCTTTATCACGGCATATATGCGACCATTTGCAGTCGCCGCACACCTGCGAAAGCCTGTCTTTTAAAATTATATTTTCTCTTGCAATTCTCGAAAGCTCTTTCCAATCGGCAGTATCACCGATTTTCATTCCGAGTAAATCAAGACATCTTTTGTCATAGCATGACGCCTTGCCCGTAACATCGCAGCTGCCGTTGTCACGGTTCGGACACGATGAACAAATTTCGTCACAACCGCCCGTAAGCGTAAGGTTTGCGTTGTTATTTTCAAGAATCGACACTATTTTTGCCATTCCGCAGACAAATTCATCGCTGTAACCCTTGCCTTCAAAAAACTGCACACAAAGGCTGTGATGCGGTCTGAACTTAAAGCTTAACGATTTTGTCAAGACGATTCACCAAAACTGTTGCAACAACAATCTTTGCAGCATCTGCAAGAAGGAACGGAACAACGCAGGTGAGAAGTGCGGCAACAAATTCTGTATGCATTGCAATCATAAACCAGATTGTACCGAAAAGGTAGCATACTGCAAGACCTGCAACCATTGAAACCGCAAGCACCCAAAGCTTTCTGCCGAGAAAATCAGTCATAAGTCCAACGATAAGTGCCGTAAAGAGGAAACCGATGATATAACCGCCTGTCGGACCGCCGAGAACGCCGATTCCGCCTGAGAATCCTGCAAACACGGGAACACCGATTGCACCGAGGAGAACATAAACCGCAACGCTGATGAGTCCTCTTTTCCAACCGAGCATAGCCGCCGCCATAAAGATGCCGAGAGTCTGAAGTGTGAACGGAACTGTCATCGGAATCTGAATCTGTGCGCACACTGTGATGATTGCGACGAACATCGCCATATACACAAGGCTTAATACATTACTTTTTGATTTACTGTTTGTTTTTGCTTCTGTCATAAAATTACCTCTCCTTTGCAAAACCGTTTCTTTTGTTTTGCAGATTGTCAACCAAATTATTATATCAGTTGACAATTATTATAGTACCGATTATTGCATTTGTCAACCCGATTTATATTTTAAAGTGACAATTATAATCCGTTTTGATGTAACAATTAACTTTACAACCATCTTATAATACAGCTGAGTTAACCAAACAGGACATAAAAAACAGGGACAGCGTTTTGCTGTCCCTGAAATTTTTGTAAAGATTAAGTTTGCGTGCTTACAATTAAGCCTTGTTAACCGAACCGAAGAGTTCCATCTTTTCCTTAACAGTAGCCTTGATAGCCTCTGCACCGGGAGCGAGGAGCTTTCTTGGATCGAAGCCCTTGCCTTCGAGATCCTTGCCCTCTTCAATGTACTTCTTGTAGCTGCTGCAAATGCGAGCTGGCACTCTGTGTTAACATTGATCTTTGAAACGCCGAGTGAGATAGCCTTCTTGATCATGTCGGCAGGGATACCTGTACCGCCGTGGAGAACGAGCGGCATCTCGCCTGTAAGCTGCTGGATAGCATCAAGGGTTTCAAAGCTGAGGCCCTTCCAGTTTGCAGGATACTTACCGTGAATGTTACCGATACCTGCTGCGAGCATTGTTACGCCGAGGTCTGCAACCATTTTGCATTCCTTAGGATCTGCGCATTCGCCCATGCCGATTACGCCGTCTTCCTCGCCGCCGATTGCACCAACCTCAGCCTCAAGTGAAAGACCGAGCTTGTTACAAGTTGCAACGAGTTCCTTTGTTTTTTCAATGTTTTCCTCGATCGGATAGTGTGAACCGTCGAACATGATTGAGCTGAAACCGGCTTCGATGCACTTCTTAGCGCCTTCGTATGAACCGTGGTCAAGGTGGAGAGCAACAGGAACTGTGATGTTGAGTTCCTCGAGCATACCGTTTACCATACCAACGACTGTTTTGTAGCCGCACATATATTTACCGGCACCCTCAGATACACCGAGGATAACAGGTGAGTTGAGTTCCTGTGCTGTTAAAAGAATTGATTTTGTCCATTCAAGGTTGTTGATGTTGAACTGACCTACTGCATAGTGGCCTGCCTTTGCTTTTGTAAGCATTTCTTTAGCGTTTACTAATGGCATTTTAATCTTCCTTTTTTAAAAAATTTCAGCAGACAAGCGTCCCCACCTGCCGATTTAAGTTTATTATACAATATATTTTTGAAAATATAAAGACCTAAAAAGAAGATTTAGTGAAAATTTTAACAATTAGTCGAAAAATTCTTCATTTTGTCCTGTTTTAGTCAATTATCACTAAACTTTCAAAATAAACTCACACTTCCGTAACACAACAAGGTTGATTTTGATTTTGTGAAAAGGTATAATATAAATGTAAATTACAATACTTGATTTTGGTCAAGCGTTGTATGATAATATTTTTTGTAAACTATCCCGTAGGGGTAGTCTTGCGACCGCAAGTAATGACAGATATTTTATTGCAAACAAAGTTTTATAAATATAACAAAACAACCGATATAGTGACTGGCGGATGATATCCGCCCCTACGAAATATTTGTTCATTTCGGCAATTTGCTTGCAAAAATTTTGTTTCATTACTTAAAGACAAACGCAGCTTGTACCCCACGGTAACAAATAAATGTAGGAGTAACTTTTATGGACAATTTTGACAACAACAATATGGGTGGGTTTGAACCGCAAAGGCCGTTCACCGAAAGGCCCGTACAAAACAATAATATGAACACGGAACAGACAATTCCCGTTTCCGAACCCGAAACACAGGAAGAACAGGCTCAGAATGTTCAGCCGCAGAACGGCAACACACCGTACGGTGATTATATTTCGGCAACAACAATCAAAACACGGCAAACAATGCAAATCCGACTGAAAATGTTCCGCCGTATCAGCAGAATCAAAATCCGAATCCGAACACCTACGCTCAGCCGTGGCAGTACGGTTACGGTCAGTATCCCTACAGCGGACAGAATCCGCAGTATAATCAGAACAGTCAGCAGCACGGCCAGTATCAGAACAACACAGGGTACAATCAGAATGTACCTCCGTATCAGCAGAATATGTACGGACAGCCTCCCTACGGCAACAACGGTACATACAATCAGCAATACAATCCGCAGATGTTCGCACAGTACCCCCAAAAGAAAACAAAGGGCGGAATAATTGCGTTGATTATCGTTCTCTGTTCACTTCTTACAATCGGTTTTATCGGCATGATGGTGTACGGATTTTCGGCTGACATAAAAGAAGATTTGAACAACGACCGAAGTGATTCGGGCAATTCGTTCAGACTTCCAAATGAAGACAGCACAACACCGTTTGGAACCCTTCCTAACACATCTTCGCAGGGTAAAACTCACGATGAGTCTGACTACAGTGACAAGGTGAACAAGGATTACTCGGGTATGAAGCTTGAAAGCAATCCGAAAGACGCGAAAACAAACAACAGCTACACAGCCGCAAAAGCGTCAGAAAAGGTTTCCGACTCGGTAGTCGGCATTCTCTGTTACTCGGACGATGTACCCGATCAGGCTGACACAACAACCGCCTCTTCACAGGGAAGCGGAATTATCTTCTCACAGGACGGCTATGTTATCACAAACGCTCATGTAATCGGCAACAGCAAAACAGCTATGCAATCAGAGTTGTAACATCTGACGGCAAGGTATACAAGGCAGGTGTTGTAGGTTACGATTCAAGAACCGACATTGCAGTTCTCAAAATGGACGATGCAAAGGGACTTACTCCTGCAACATTCGGCGATTCGTCACAGCTTGAGGTTGGTCAGGATATTATCGTAGTCGGCAATCCCGGCGGTCTTGACTATCAGAACACAACAACCAAGGGCGTTATTTCGGCACTTGACAGAAAGCTTTCAACATCAAGCCTTACAAAGTACATTCAGACCGATGCCGCAATCAATCCGGGCAACTCGGGCGGTCCGCTTGTAAACTACTACGGTCAGGTTGTCGGAATTACAACTTCAAAGATTGTTTCCGAAACTTACGAAGGTATGGGCTTTGCAATTCCGTCACAAACAGTAAAAAGCATTGTTGACACACTTATAAAGAACGGCTATGTTGAAGGCAGAGTAAAAATCGGCATTTCGGGCATTGCAGTAACCTCCGATCAGGCATCAAATTACAACATTCCGCAGGGCATTTATGTTCAGAGTATCGTATCGGGCGGTCCGTGTGACGGCACAAGCCTTGAAGAAGGCGATATCATCACAGAGGTTGACGGCGAAACAATTACAAGCTTTGCAGATGTTTATGCGATTCTTGAAACCCACAAGCCGGGGGACAAAATCAAGGTTAAATATTACAGCTCATCATCGGGCGACGGTGAGGTTGAAATCACACTTCAGGAAGATAAGTAATTTTAATATAAGAATATCACCAAAAGCAAGAGGGCAGTCACGGCAATGTGACTGCCCTCTTGCTAATTGAAAATTAAAAGTAAAAAATTGCAGGGGTGAACCGTGTTCGCCCGTTCGTGTGCGATGCACACGATTGAACGCATAGCGTTCAAATATCATATGCAACTCATTTATATAATTTGATTTTACATAAACATTGCGTCATTATTTTTTAACGGGGATAAAATTCCGCAAAAATCCTGCACTTCTTCCTTTCAGGTAAAACCAACCTATGGTGTCAAAAACTACCGCTCCTACAAAATTAACAAGCAAATCTTTCATTGTATCGATCAGACCGATGTCAAGGTAACCGTTAATACCGAGATTTTCACCGTTCACAACGGTTGATGTTATATCTCTGATGTGCATTATCACATTCGGCTTGCCCGAAATCAAACCCGAATGTATTGCCGTGATTACGGTGTCCTTTTGCATATCCTTTTCAAAAAGCATATCCGCACCAAACTCAAAAAACTCCCACACAACACCGACTGTCATTGAAAAGCAGAACGAAAACAGGCACACAAACATGGGCGAGAGGCTCAATTTCACCCGCTCGCTTCTGTTCAAAATATCGGTCAGTCCAAAACCAACGCCTGCACAGATAAAGCCGTTCACAGTATGGAGCAATGAATCCCATATCGGAATCTTTTCGTAGAACGCACCGAGCTCACCCATAACATTTGCCGCAAACACGAACAGCACAACAATCGTTTCAAGCACACTCGGCAACGCTACCGACAGCTTTCGGTCGATGAACAACGGAAGCATCAACAGTCCGAGCGTTAACACGCAGGTCATGACATTCTCCCATTTTCCGTTTAAAATGCCGGCAGTCAAAAGTGACACAAGTATGAGCCTTATAATGATGTAAACGCCTGCCTTAACTCTGTGCTGTCGCATTTCACGCACATTCAGCCACCGTGCAAGCCTTTGAAAAAATCCTTTAAGTCGTTTTTTCATAATATCCCCCGATTTTTACACTTATTTTTTCCTTAAAAACGAGATAAACCCCTGTAAAATTGTATTAGCTTTTTCTGCCTGATATTACCGCAAAATAAAAAAGCCACCGCCATCTGCGATGCTCATAAGCATTGATATTAAATTACTTTTTCTCTGACTTCTCTGACGATTCGGCTTTTTCGCCATTTTTTTCAGCCTCAAGCTTTTTCTTGAGTTCCTCTTTGCCGACAGCAAGCATCAGCTTGATACGGTTCTCCTGATTTACCTTCGGCGCACCCGGATCATAGTCGATGGTAACGATATTGGCATTCGGTCTGATTTCTTTAATCTTTCTGATTGCGCCCTTACCGTTGATATGATTCGGCAGACAACCGAAAGGCTGTGTGCATACGATATTCTCATAGCCTGTATCGGCAAGTTCAATCATCTCGGCTGTCAGCAACCAGCCCTCACCCATCTTACTGCCGTAGCCGATAACACCGTTTACCAGCTCCTTTGTGTGAGCATATCTGTGAGGCGGAACAAAGCCGTACTTTTCAGCGGCATCAACCATAAGTCCCTCAAGCTTTGTGAGGTAGTTAAGAAGCATCGAACAGAATTTGTATTTAACTCTGCTTCCTCCGAACATCTTGTAGTCCTCAATACGGTTATCAACCTTAAATGATGCAAAACCCATAAGACCGGGTACGCAAACCTCGCAATCCTGATCTGCAAGAAAGTCCTCAAGACCGTTGTTAGCCATTTTGGAGTATTTTACATAGATTTCGCCGACAATACCGACTTTAACCTTCGGCACTTTGTTAAGCTCAATTTTTGTGAATGACTTTGTAATTTTATCAAGGGTTTCGTCAATTTCTTCAAGAGTGTAGCCCTTGCCCTGTATGAGCATATCGGAAATCTTATCCGTCCACTCATCAACAAGCGCCATACTTTCGCCCTTGTTCACCTCATAGGGCTTTGTCTGGTTTGAAAGCAGCATTAACTGGTCGCCATACACAAGACCGCCGACAAATCTGCGGATAAGCGGAAGTGTGAGCGAAAAACCGCTGTTGTGTTCCATACCGAATGAAAGCGAAATTACGGGAACGAACTCAAAGCCTGCCTTTTTGAGAGCCTTTCTCAAAAGGAAAATGTAGTTTGACGCACGACATCCGCCGCCTGTCTGAGTAATCATCAGGGCAACCTTGTGAACATCATACTTTCCGCTTTGCAGAGCATTGATGAACTGACCTATAACCAGCAAAGCCGGATAACAGGTATCGTTGTGAACATATTTAAGACCTGTCTGCGCAATCTCCGGACCCGTTGTGTCGAGCAAATCAGACTTATAGCCGTAGTAGTTGAACACCTTTTCAAGTATTTTAAAATGAATAGGCGCCATATTGGGCATAAGAATTGTGTATTCCTTTTTCATCTGCTTTGTAAACAGCAAACGACCTGTTTTTTTGTCATACTTCAACTCTGCCATAACAGAATTTCCTTTCATCAATCGTTTTCAAGCGCAGCAAGCAAACTGCGGATTCGGATTTTAACTGCTCCGAGGTTTGTAATTTCATCTATCTTAATCTGAGTGTAAATCTTATTTTTGCTTTCAAGAATTTCTCTTACCTCATCGGTTGTAATCGCATCAACACCGCAGCCGAAGGATACAAGCTGAACAAGCTCCATGTCCTTTCTTGTTGTAACATATTTTGCCGCCGCATAAAGTCTTGCGTGGTATGTCCACTGGTTGAGAACATGAGTCCGGAAATGTTCAACTCTCGGAGAAATAACATCTTCGCTGACGATTGCAACATCAAAGCCTGAGATAAGTCTGTCGATTCCGTGGTTAATTTCGGGATCAATATGATATGGTCTGCCTGCAAGAACAAAAATCTTTTTGCCCTCTTTTTCAGCCTTGGCAATAATCTCGTTGCCCTTGTCGATAACCTTTTTTCTGTAATTTTCCTGTTCCTGATATGCAAGCTTAGCCGCATTTCTTACCTCGTTAAGAGTGAGGTCGGGGAAGTGGAACGAAAGTCTTTCATAGGCTTTCTTCGGAAAATCGTTCGGGCGGTGAATACCAAAGTATTCCTTTATGAAGTGAACCTTGCGTATATCCTTCATATTGTTTTTGATAACCTCAGGGTAGTAAGCAACAACAGGACAGTTGTAATGGTTATCTCCGAGATGCTCGTCAAAATTATAGGAAAGACAGGGGTAGAAAATTGTTTCTGCACCCATATCAATAAGGGTCTGAATGTGACCGTGAACAAGCTTTGCAGGGAAGCAAACGGTATCGCTCGGAATTGTCTGCTGACCTCTCTGATAAAGCTTTCTTGTTGAATACGGTGAGTGGAACACCTCAAATTTAAGTTCTGTAAAGAATCTGTACCAGAACGGATAAAGCTCATACATATTGAGCGCCATAGGAATTCCAAGCTTACCTCTTATGCCTTCAACAGGCTTGTAGGAATCAATGAGATTCAGCTTATAGGCATACATATTCATATCGTTTGCAGGAGCCTTCTTTGTGATCGGTCTTTCACAACGGTTTCCTGCAATAAACTTTCTGCCCTTGCCGAATGAATTTATTGTAAGACGGCAGTTGTTGTTGCACATACCGCAGTTTGCAACCTTGATTTCGTGAACGAACTCATCAAGTCCCTTTTTGTCGGTAATTGTACTCTTGCCAACGCCCTTTGACTTTTTCTTTGCGTAAAGAGCCGCACCGTAAGCACCCATAAGTCCTGCAATGTTAGGACGGACAACTTCAACGCCCATTTCCTGTTCAAATGCACGCAAAACAGCGTCGTTAAGGAAAGTACCGCCCTGAACTACAACACGCTTGCCGAGTTCGTCGGGGCTTGATGCACGAATAACCTTGTAAAGGGCATTCTTTACAACGCTGAGTGAAAGACCTGCCGAGATATCTTCAATTGTTGCGCCGTCTTTCTGAGCCTGCTTAACGCTTGAATTCATGAATACGGTACAGCGTGAGCCGAGGTCAACGGGACGCTTTGCAAAAAGTCCGAGCTTTGCAAAGTCGGCAATCTCATATCCGAGAGCGTTTGCAAAAGTCTGCAAAAAGCTTCCGCAACCCGATGAACAAGCCTCATTAAGGAATATATTGTCAATTGCACCGTTATGTATCTTAAAGCATTTGATATCCTGTCCGCCGATATCGATGATAAATTCAACATCGGGCATAAAGTATTTTGCGGCGGTAAAGTGGGCGATTGTTTCAACAATGCCGTAATCAACCGCAAATGCGTTCTTTACAATGTCCTCACCGTAACCTGTTACGGCAGAAGAAACAACATTTATTTCGGGATTTATTTCGTAAACCTCGTCAAGGAATTGCTTCATAATCTCAACGGGGTTTCCCTTTGATGGCAGATATTTTGAATAGAGCAGCTCACCGTCATCATTGAGGACAACACCCTTTACGGTTGTTGAACCTGCGTCCATTCCTATATAAGCCTTGCCAGTGTAGCCCTTTAGCTCCTTCTGCTTAACATCAGCCTTTGCATGACGGTCGCAGAATTTCCTGTACTCCTCTTCGTTTTTAAAGAGCGGCTGATTGAACGCAAAGTTACCGCTGCCACGGTAGTTCTTTACCTTTTCGATAACCTCGTCAAAATCAATAGTCTTTTCGGCACACAAAGCCGCACCGCAGGCAACATAATAAAGTGAATTTTCGGGACAGATTCCCTTTGTTCCGAGAGTGCGGTCAAAGCAGTTTCGCAGTTCGCTCATAAATGTAAGAGGTCCGCCGAGATATACAATCTGACCTTCAATTTCTCTGCCCTGTGCAAGACCTGCAACAGTCTGGCTTACAACCGCATTGAAAATACTCTCTGCGATGTCGCTCTTCCTCGCACCCTGATTAAGGAGCGGCTGAATATCGGTCTTTGCAAACACACCGCATCTTGATGCGATTGTGTATGTCTTTTCGTGCTGTTTTGCAAGCTCGTCCATATCCTCAAGCTTAACATTCAGAAGTGTTGCCATCTGGTCAATAAACGCACCCGTGCCGCCGGCGCAGGTACCGTTCATTCTTACCTCAAGTCCGTTTGTGAGGAACAATATCTTTGCATCCTCACCGCCGAGTTCAATTATAACATCTGTACCCGGAATAAAAGTATTGGCGGCAACTCTTGTTGCGTAAACCTCCTGAATAAAATCAACGCCGACAGACTCGGCAACACCCATTCCGGCAGAACCCGAAAGAGCCACCGAGGCATTTTCAACGCCGTCAATCCTTGTCCGTACAAGTGCAAGAATTTCTGCAATTTTTTCCGTAATTCGGGAATAATGCCTTTCATATGTGCTGTATATTAATTTGTTTTCGTCGTCAAGCACAACACATTTTATTGTTGTTGAGCCAATATCCAATCCTAATTTCAACTTGTGCCTCCGAAATCAATACATAGTAATCTCATTGTGCATATCTAATTAATTATAGTATTTTTTGCCAAGAAAATAATTCTAATTTGGAATATTTTCACCTTTGATGAATTTTACCATTTTTATCACAAAAATTCAATACACATAAAGGGCATAATGTATAATCTACTGAATATAATTTGCCCTCAAAAGCAAAGCGGAGCATTGTTCCGACTTTAATATATCTTAAAAATGCAGAAAAACCTGCCGAAATCGGCAGGTCTTTAGCTTTAAGTATTTACATTATCAGAAAAGTTCACCGTGAGGAGCTTCACCGTCATCTGCCTCGTCTGAATCTGCGGACTCGGAGAATCCTTCTTCACGCTTTGCCTCAAGCTCTGCCTTGAGGTCGCAGATGTTTGTAAGATGCTCGGGTTCTGCCTTTTCTTCGGTAACAGCCTCGGGCTGTTTTTCAACAGGCTTTTCCTCTTTAAAAGGAGATGACTTGTAGTCGCCCTCATTTGAGCAAGCTACTGTAATATCAACAATATCATCCTCTTTAACCTCGGGAGCAACCTCGGGATTGCCGTAGAAAATATCGTTTGAGCTGTTGACAATCTTTCTGTAACACTCTCTTGCTTTTGCGATTTTGGCCTTTGAAGTGTCAATAACCTTCAAAAGCTTTTCGCACTCGGCGTCATTAATTTCAGTGCCTTTCTTTCTGCTGTCGTACATAATCTTTCCGAGAGCAATATATGCTCTGTTCATAAGCTCGCTTTCGCTTTTCATAACAAGTCTTAATCTGTTGAGCTTTGCGTTTGTTCTGTTCTTTTCTACTATTGTCTGAGCTACCGATGAAATTGTATCAACGGCTGTATTTACTGTTCCTTTTACACTGTCAAGTATCGTCATAGTAAATTTCTCCTTTAAAACCGCTTTGGCACAAACACTCTGACACATTCTGCCGTGGCGAATAATATTAAACTTATTTCTATTATTATGACAGATTTTTTTGATAAAATCAACATTTTTTTAAAATTTACTTGTTAAAATCACGGTCAATTGCTATAATTAGTTTCATAGAGTGTTAAAGAGGTGGTTTGGATGCCTGAAAAGAAAATTACCAAGGCAATCGTCTGCCCAATGTGCGGTGAAATGAGCAAGGCTGATGTTTACACCAGCATCAACCCGTCCGTAACAAAGGGTGTGCGCAGAAGAGCGCTTGACGGTGAGCTTTTTGCGTGGAAATGTCCGTCATGCGGATACTCCGCAAGGCTCACATATCCGATTCTCTACAATGATATGAAGAATCGTTTTATGGTGTATTTCATTCCCAAAATTGATCATTTTCAGCTCTGCGACAATGAGCTTGAAGAAAAATACAGCAATCTCCGCAACATAAGCAAACGAATTGTTCCGACCTTCAATTCGTTCAAGGAGAAAATTTTTATCTTTGAGTCGGGACTTGACGATATGTCGGTTGAGCTTACAAAGCTTGCAATCAGCCAAACAGTTTCAAAAAAGCTTAACGGTGCGGAAATTCATGACGGATACCTTTCAATGTACGATCGTGAACGCAACACAATGGGATTTACATATTTTACAGGTGAAAAGCATACACCGTATGTTCAGACAGCAAGACTTGAAATTTATGTTAAATCGAAGAAAATTGTCGATTCGCTTGCATATAAGGACAAAAAGTTAAAGGGCTTTCTTAAAATTGACCGTGAATGGGCAGAAAACATTCTCTACCGCTACAAGCGCATGAAGCATATTGAAAAGCTTAACAAGCTGAAAGAGTAAGCTGTTACTGTAGTCAGTCGATTCTTTTGGTTTAAAAAAGAATCTGCAAATAAGTAACATATACACTGTAAAGAATATCCGTAAACATAAACTCGTTAAAGCAAAATGCACAAAAAATCAGGGATCGACTCAAAAAGCCGATCCCTTTTTAATTTATTGAAAAGATTGGTAATTACTTGTTAACAGCTTCATAAACTGCAACTGCGCAAGCAACTGTAGCACCAACCATCGGGTTGTTACCCATACCGATAAGGCCCATCATTTCAACATGAGCAGGAACAGAAGATGAACCTGCGAACTGAGCGTCACCGTGCATTCTGCCCATTGAGTCTGTAAGACCGTATGATGCAGGACCTGCACCCATGTTATCGGGGTGAAGTGTACGGCCTGTACCGCCGCCTGATGCAACCGAGAAATACTTAACGCCGTTCTCATTTGCCCACTTCTTGTATGTACCTGCAACGAGGTGCTGGAAACGAGTCGGGTTAGTAGAGTTACCTGTGATAGATACACCTACATTTTCATGCTGCATGATTGCAACACCTTCACGAACATCGTCAGCGCCGTAGCAGCGAACTGCAGCTCTTTCACCGTCTGAGAAAGCTCTCTCTTCAACGATTTTAAGCTCTGATGTGAAATAGTCAAACTGAGTCTTTACATATGTAAAGCCGTTGATTCTTGAAATAATGTAAGCAGCATCCTTGCCAAGACCGTTAAGGATAACACGGAGCGCTCTTTTCTTGCTTTGTTAGCGTTACGAGCGATACCGATAGCACCCTCTGCTGCTGCAAAGCTTTCGTGACCTGCGAGGAATGCAAAGCACTTTGTTTCATCTCTGAGGAGCATTGCGCCGAGGTTACCGTGACCACGGCCAACATTTCTCTGCTCAGCTACTGAGCCGGGAATACAGAAAGCCTCAAGACCGATACCGATAGCTTCTGCTGCCTCTGAAGCAGTCTTTGCGCCCTTCTTAACTGCAACTGCACAACCGAGTGTGTAAGCCCAGCCTGCGTTTTCAAATGCGATCGGCTGAACGCCCTTTACGATGTCGTAGGGGTCAAAACCGAGATCGTTACAAATTTTTCTTGCCTCTTCAAGATTTGCAATACCGTATTCGGCAAGGCACTTCTCAATTTTAGGCATTCTTCTTTCCATACCTTCAAATGTTACTGCCATTATGGTGTCCTCCTTACCGAATTATTCTTCACGAGGGTCAATGTACTTAGCTGCGCCGTCAAAACGACCGTACTGACCGATGTTGTTCTTGTATGCTTCGTTTGGCTCAACGCCGTGACGAATGTCCTCGAGCATTTTGCCGAGCTTTACGACTGATAGCCGATAACTTCATCGTTCTCGTCAAGTGCTGTCTTGAGAACATAGCCTTCAGCCATTTCCATGTAACGAACGCCCTTAGCGTTTGTGCTGTACATTGTACCAACCTGGCTGCGAAGACCCTTACCGAGATCCTCCATACCTGCGCCGATTGGGAGACCGCCCTCTGAGAAAGCTGTCTGGCTTCTGCCGTAAACGAGCTGCTCGAAGATGTTCTTCATAGCTGTGTTGATAGCATCACAAACGAGGTCTGTGTTAAGACACTCAAGGAGTGTTTTGTTAGGAAGAATTTCTGCTGCCATAGCTGCAGAGTGAGTCATACCCGAACAACCGATTGTTTCAACAAGAGCCTCTTCAACGATACCGTCTTTAACATTAAGTGTAAGCTTGCAGGCACCTGCTGAGGAGCACACCAGCCAATGCCGTGTGAAAGACCTGAAATGTCTTTAATGTCATAAGATTTTACCCATTTGCCTCTTCGGGAATAGGTGCAGGACCGTGCTTAGGTCCCTTTGCTACAGTGCACATATTTTCAACTTCTTTTGAATAAATCATGTGTACTTCTCCTTTCAATAAATTGTATGAGTCCGAAATCCTCAAACACCTATATTATACGGCTTAACCCGACATTTTTCAAGCATTTTTCGTTAATTTTTACAATTCTCCCACATTGTAATATTTCCCGTGGCAATTTTCCGTTTGATTTTGAAAAGGTAAAAATAAAAACGGCAACCGAGAAATAAATCACCGACTGCCGTTAAAATTTGCTTATTCTTCCCAAAACAATTCGTCAAGGGTTTTGTCAAGCGCTTTACATATTGCTATGCAAAGGTTAATTGTGGGATTGTAGTCGCCCTTTTCAATTGCGCTTATTGTCTGTCTTGACACCTTTACAAGTTCCGCAAGCTGTTGCTGTGACAAATCCTTTGCGGCACGGGCGCTTTTTAATCTTAAATTCTTCATTCTTCAACTGCCTTTTTGTCAATTATTGTTTTGATGACAACCATCACAAAAATACTTATTGCCCAAATCATTACAATGATAGGAATAATGTCAAGATTTGCTATTCCGTTTGTAACAAAGTTTTTTGGCCGAAAGCAATTCCCAAATATTCTGCTCCCGCAATAAATGCCAAAACGCCTAAAAGACTCTTTCTGCCTTTATTTGATGTAAAATATGCGTCATTGAAAATGCTTATTCCAACGAATACGGCAGTTGAAAGAAACAGTCCTATGAACATTTGAACGCTGAGTTCAGCCCAATTAATCTCCAAAACATTAACTAAAGCGCAGGCAATTATGTACCCGATAAGCACAAAAAATGCTGATTTATACGCCTTGCCCCGTGCAAGAACCTGTCGTTCATCGTATTCTGTGTAAGTGTTCTTTTTTCTTTTAATGTTTGCGATAATGAGCGTTACGATAACTACGGCAATAAAACCGCAACAAAAACCAAGCACCCAATAGTATTTTTCTCCCATAATAACATCTCCCAAATAAATCAGCCAATTTGCAGATTTATTCGTCCAACCGATAATCCGCAAATAATATTAAAAAATTTTATGTGTTTAGATGTGAATACTTAAAAAATCCACAATGCGTACAAAAAGCTTTCTGTACCATTATAGTACATTAAAAGTTACTTATTGTCAAGTATATTTTACATAATTTCAAAAATACTTTCATTTGGCTGTTTTGAAAAATTAAATCCGTTAAGAAACCTGTCAACTAAAACAAAACAAGACAAGCCCATATTTCAGAGCTTGCCTTGTGGAATTACTCACCGTCACGCTATATTGTTTCATTATCTGAAACAACAATAAAAAGGTATCGGTCTTTTTAACCAATACCTTTTTATGGAGCTGATAACGGGATTCGAACCCGTGACCTCGTCCTTACCAAGGACGCACTCTGCCTACTGAGCTATATCAGCATATTTAATTGTAAGGTTGCAACCTTTATAACGTTAATCTCGCAAAGTTTCGGACATTAACAGCCAAATCATTGATATAAAAAACAGTAAAAATCCAACAATAACAAAACCAAAATTTAATTTTACTTTTTTTACACGGTTGCAAAACCACGGTGATTATATCACAAAAACATCGTGATGTAAAGTGTCCACGGAATATAATAACACATTTGCACGGTGATTTCAAATGTTTTTTTAAACTTTTTTGTAAAAAATACGAAAATATTTGAAAAACACTTGATTATAAGCCGTTTTGGTGCTATAATTTTCTTGTAAATAATGAAAGCTAAAGGAGTGGGCAACAAACCCGCTCCTTATTTATTAGTTTTCACTTTGTTTCTCGGTGCGGTTTATCTGTCTGCAATATTTCGCACAGGGCATTTTTGCAGACAGGAAGGCAGTGAATTTATGGCAAAAAGCAAAGGCGGTGTAACCGTATCAAAAGTATGGGAGCTTTGTCAGCCGATTGTTGAAGGCTTCGGACTTTCACTTTGGGATGTGCGTTATGTCAAGGAAGGTGCAGACCGTTTCCTGCGTGTTTACATTGACAAACCCGAAGGCATTGACATTAACGATTGCGAAAATGTTTCCCGTGCAATCAACGGTCCTCTTGATGAGCTTGATCCGATTGAGGAGGCGTACTGTCTTGAGGTCTGCTCCCCCGGAATTGAGCGTGAGCTTATCCGTGACGAACATTTTATGCAGTTCATCGGTGCGGATATTATGGTTAAGATGCTCCGCCCCATTGACGGCATAGGCAGAGAATTTAAAGGGGTTTTAAAGGATTATTCCGACGGTAAGGTCACAATTGAGGATCACAGCGGTGAGAATGAAATCACAATCAGCAAAAAGGACGCCGCATGGATTAAGCTTGACGATTTTGATTAAAAATTGCAGTTTGCCACTACGGATACACATAACAGCATAACAATTTGTATATAACCGAAAAATAAGAAAAGGATGATTTGGAAAATGACTAACAAAGATTTATTTGAGGCATTGAGAACATTTGAAAAGGAAAAGGGCATTCCTATGGACTATATGCTTCAAAACATTGAAAAGGCAATTTCCGTTGCCTGCAAGAACTACTACGGCGGTAATGAAAATGTTGTATTCAAGGTTGATCCGGAAAAGAACAGCTTTGATGCAAAGCTTGTCAAAACAGTAGTTGACGAGGTTTTTGATCCTAACTTTGAGGTTACTGTTGAGGAGGCTCAGCAGATTAACAAGAGAAAGAAATTTATTGTCGGCGATGAGATTGAAGTTCCGATTGATCCCAAGCACCTCGGTTGGACATCTGTTTCTTCTGCAAGAAATGTTATCCGTCAGGGCATTCGTCAGGGCGAAAAAGGTCAGACTCTTATCGAGTTTCAGAGCAAGCTCGGTGAAATTGTTACTGCAACCGTTGAAAGAATCGATCCTAAGTCGGGCGTTGCAACAATCAAAATCGGCAAGAGCGAAGCTACTCTGCCAAAGAGCGAACAGCTCGGTCATGACGATCTTAAAGAAGGCGACCATATTAAGGTTTACATTGCAGATGTCAAAGACAACGAAAGAGGTCCTCACGCAATCATTTCAAGAACACACCCCGGTCTTGTAAAGCGTTTGTTTGAACAGGAAGTTCCCGAAATCTATGACGGCGTTGTTGAAATAAAGTCAATCTCCCGTGAGGCAGGCAGTCGTACAAAAATGGCTGTTTACAGCTCAAATCCCGATGTTGACGCAATCGGTTCATGTATCGGTAACAAGGGCGCTCGTGTAAACAAGATTGTTGAAGAACTCGGCGGTGAAAAAATCGACATCGTACTTACAGCGATGATCCCGAAAAGTACATTTCGGCGGCTCTCTCTCCTGCAAGCGTTTGCAAGGTTGAAATTACAGATGAAGAAACAAAGAGCTGCCGTGCAACCGTTCCCGACGGTCAGCTTTCACTTGCTATCGGCAACAAAGGACAGAATGCCCGCCTTGCCGCAAGACTTACAGGCTGGAGAATTGACATCCGTCCCGAAAGCGGTTTCTACGGCGAAGATGAGGACGATGAACCAAAGGCAGAAGAAAAGTCCGAAGATGTTCTCGACCTTGACGAAAGCACAGAAGGCGAAACAGTTGTTTCGGATGAAACAGAGGAATAATCAGATTAAACAGAGAGGGATTTTATGAAGCAAAGAAAAATGCCGTTGCGTAAATGTACGGGTTGCGGAGAGATGAAAGAAAAGCGTGAGCTTATCCGTGTTGTCAAAGCACCCGACACCAAAGATGAAAACGGTGAAATCATTGCAAAAGGCGAAATTTCGCTTGACCTCACAGGTCGCAAGGCAGGCAGAGGCGCATATGTGTGCAGAAATCTTGCCTGCTTTGAAAAGGCTCGCAAGGCACACCGCTTTGAACGCTCGTTAAGCTGTAAAATCCCTGATGAAGTATATGAGCAGATGCAAAGTGAACTTGCCGCAGCAGACAGCGAGTAGGCGAAAGGATTTTTTATGAACGACAGAATTTTGTCGCTGCTTGGCATTTGCAAGAGGGCAGGCAAGCTGATTACAGGTGCCGACACGACGATTGACTCAATACGAAAAAGCAAGGCAAAGCTTGTTATTTTTGCAAATGATTTTTCAAAGAGCAGTAAGAAAAGCGTGCAGACAGCCGCTGATGAATGCAATGTGAAAACATTGACAATGAACCGAAGCAAAGAGGAAATCGGATTTGCTCTCGGAAAAATCTGCGGAGTTATGACAACCGAAGACAAAGGCTTTGCAGATAAGCTTGAACAGCTTATTGAAAACGAATCGGGAGGAGAATTGTATGATAAAATATAAGGTAAAGGACGCAGCAGCAGATCTCGGAGTTTCAAACAAGGAAATTATTGAGATTCTCGAAAAACATTGCGGTGTTACAAAGAAAACAATGACAACACTCGAGGAAAGCGAACTCGATGTGATTTTTGATGTAATCACAAAGAAAAACAAGGTTGAAAACTTTGATGAATACTTTGCGGCACGCAACAACAAGCTTGACAACGAAAGCAAGCCACAGCAGGAAGATAAGCCCGCAAAGCAGAATGCAAAGGCTGACAACCAGAAGAAAAAGACCGATAAAAACGACAAAAAGCCTAACAACAAGGATGCAAAGCCTGCATCAAAACAGGAAAAGGTTGAAGTTACTCAGGAAAAGAGCGTTGAGGAGTCTGCTCCCCGCAAGCGCAGAGTAATTGACACCCGTGCAACAAATGTTGATGTTGAGCGTTACAACCAGAAGTATGATGACCTTGCAAGCGACAGCTCAAAGGGCAGAAGCACGGACAACATTGTTAAAAAGCAGAAATTCACAAACCGTACCCAGCGTCAAAAGGGCAGACGACAGAAGCGTGAAACAGAGCAGGAGCGTCTGAACCGTATTGCTCTTGAGCGTAAGCAGAAACCGATTACAGTTCAGATTCCTGACGAAATCGTAGTTTCGGAGCTTGCTCTCAGACTCAAGGCTACCGTTGCCGAGGTTGTTAAAAAGGCATTCCTTATGGTACAATGGTAACGGCAACAGATACAATCGACTTTGACACAGCGTCACTTATCGCTATGGAATTTCATGCAAAGGTTGAAAAAGAGGTTGTTGTTACAATCGAAGAACAGATTATTGATGACAGCGAGGACGATGAGGCAAATCTCGTTGAGAGAGCTCCGGTTGTTGTTGTTATGGGTCATGTTGACCACGGTAAAACTTCAATCCTCGACGCTATCCGTCACGCAAATGTAACAGCAGGCGAGGCCGGCGGTATCACTCAGCATATCGGTGCTTACAGAGTTATGGTAAACGGCAAGCCTGTTACATTCCTCGACACACCCGGACATGAGGCATTCACAACAATGCGTGCAAGAGGTGCTCAGGTTACCGATATTGCAATCCTCGTTGTAGCCGCCGATGACGGTATCATGCCGCAGACAGTTGAGGCTATCCACCATGCAAAAGCCGCAGGCGTATCTGTTATTGTTGCCATCAACAAAATGGATAAGGTCGGCGCAAATCCCGAAAATGTTAAACAGCAGCTCACAGAGTATGAGCTTATTCCGGAGGAGTGGGGCGGTGATACACCGTGTATTCCTGTTTCCGCAAAGACAAAGGAAGGTCTTGACGATCTTCTTGAAATGGTTACTCTTGTTGCAGAGATGAAAGAACTCAAGGCTAACCCCGACAGAGCCGCAAAGGTACTGTTATCGAGGCAAGACTTGACAAGGGCAGAGGTCCTATCGCAACCGTACTCGTTCAGAACGGTACACTTCACAAGGGCGATACAATCATCGCAGGCACTTGCGTCGGTCGTGTAAGAGTTATGACAAACGATAAGGGCGAAAGAGTTACCGAGGCAGGTCCTTCTGTTCCTGTTGAAATCACAGGTCTTGACGAAGTTCCGGTTGGCGGCGATATCTTTGACGCGGTTTCCGATGAGCGTCTTGCAAGAACTCTTGTTGACCAGAGAAAGGCCGCTAAGAAGGAAGAAATCTTCAACGCACAGACTAAGGTTACTCTTGACAATCTCTTTGACCAGATGAAACTCGGTGAAATCAAGGAACTTCAGATTATCGTTAAAGCCGATGTACAGGGTTCTGCCGAGGCTGTTAAGCATCACTTGAAAAGCTTTCAAATGACGAGGTAAGAGTAAATGTAATTCACAGCGCAGTAGGTGCAATCAACGAGTCCGATGTAATGCTTGCAGAGGCATCTAACGCAATTATCGTAGGATTCAATGTTCGTCCCGATGCAGTTGCCGCAGAAAATGCAGAGCGTTCGGGCGTTGATATGCGTCTTTACAGCATTATCTACGATTGTATCAACGAAATCGAATCTGCTATGAAGGGTATGCTTGCTCCTAAGACAAGAGAAGTTGTTCTCGGTATGGCTGAGTGTCGTAATGTTATCAAGATTAAGTCAGTCGGCACAATCGCAGGTTCATATGTTAAGAGCGGTAAGATTCAGCGTGGCGCAAGCGTAAGAGTTATCCGTGACGGTATCGTTATTGCAGATGACGCAATTGCATCTCTCCAGAGATTCAAGGACGCTGTCAAGGAAGTTAGCGAAGGCTACGAATGCGGTATCGGTCTTGAAAGATTCAATGACCTCAAAGAGGGCGATATGTTCGAGGTTTATACAATCGAAGAATACAGAGATTAAAGTTTGTATGTTAAACCAAATTTTATAAACGGCACAAATTTACCGTTATTTTGTAGTGGCGAACCGTGTTCGCTGCTACAGATTATACACGAATTTTCATAATTCATTAAATTATAAGGATGTGATAGCATGGGAAGCCATAGAATTGAAAGAACAACAGAGGACATCAAAAGAGAGCTTACTGCTATTTTCAGAGAATTAAAAGACCCACGGGTTCAGCAGGCGTTTATCTCTATCGTAAGAGTTGAGGTTACAAACGACCTTTCATACTGCACGGTACAGATCAGCGCAATTGAAGGTCTTGACAGAGCCAAAGAGGCTGTCAAGGGCTTAAAGTCTGCATCGGGCTTTATCAGACGAGAGCTTGGACACAGACTTCATCTTCGCCATGTTCCCGAACTCATTTTCCACGCAACAGACAGCATAGAATACAGCGCAAACATCAGCCGTATTCTCAACAGCCTTGACATTAAAGAAGACGAGGAAGAAAATGATGAATCTGTATGAGGTTGCCCGTTATCTTGAGGCACACGATAATTATGATATTCTGACTCACGCTTATCCTGACGGTGACACCCTCGGCAGCGGATTTGCACTCTGCCTTGCGCTCCGCCAAATCGGCAAAAAAGCAAGAGTTATCACAACAGGTGTTCCGTCAAAGTTTACCTATCTTCAGAAAAACATAGAGGAAGAAGATTTTACAACCGAAACGGTTGTCAGCGTTGATGTTGCGGCTGACAGCTTCTCGGTTCAAATATGGGCAAATATATCGGTAAGGTTGATTTGTGCATTGACCACCACGGTTCAAACACATTTACCGCTAAGGAAAAGTTTGTTGACAAATATGCGGCGGCAAACTGCGAAATTCTCTACAAGCTGTTCCTCAGAATGCACATCAACTTTACAAAGGACATTGCAGACTGCCTCTACACAGGCATTTCAACTGACACCGGCTGTTTCAGATACACAAACACAACCGCCGAAACCATGCGTGTTGCCGCAAGTCTTATGGACTTTGGCTGTAACACCGCATACATAAACAAGGCGATGTTTGAAACAAAGTCGAAAAACAAAATTCAGCTTGAAAGAGCCGTTTATGACTCAATGACCTATTGTGCAGACGGCAGGTGCGCAATAATTTACACAACGCTTGATATGCTCAAAAAGCTCAACACGGGTGATGACGAAATGGAGGGACTTGCCTCTATTCCCCGTCAGATTGAGGGTGTTCTCATCGGAATTACAATGCGTGAAAAAGAGGGCGGATTCTTCAAGATTTCCGTTCGTACAAACAATAATATCAATGCCTCGGATTTCTGTTCGCAGTTCGGAGGCGGCGGTCATCCTGCGGCGGCAGGCTGCTCAATTGAGGGCGACCTTGAAACCGTAAAGACAACGCTTGAAAAAGCTGCGGAGAAGTTTTTATCATGAGCAATCTTAACGGTGTACTGCTGATTGACAAGCCGAAGGAATTCACCTCGTTTGATGTTATTGCCGTTGTTCGCAGACTGACAGGACAGAAAAAGCTCGGTCACACGGGAACGCTTGATCCGAACGCAACGGGCGTTCTGCCTGTTTTGCTCGGAACTGCAACCAAAACACAGGATTTGATTCTCAACCACGACAAGTCATACACGGCAGAATTTCAGCTTGGCAAAACCACCGACACCCTCGACATCTGGGGTACGGTGACAGGCGAGTGCGAATCTTCGGTTACGGAGGAGCAGATCCGCAGAGTAATTTCCAATTTCACGGGCGAAATTGAGCAGATTCCGCCGATGTACTCTGCCGTGCAAAAGAACGGTCAAAGGCTTTATGACCTTGCAAGACAGGGAATCGAGGTTGAGCGTGAGAGTCGAAAGGTTACTGTCTATTCTCTTTCGCTTGCGATTTTGACGAAAAAGCACAGACAGGCACGCTTGAAATTTCCTGTTCAAAGGGTACTTATGTACGCACGATAATTGATGACATAGGCAGGGTTCTCGGTGTTGGTGCGGTTATGACGGCACTTTGCAGAACCTCGGCTTGCGGATTTTCGCTTGACGAGTGCATAACGCTTGACGAGCTGAAAAACATTTGCGAAAACGGAAATGTTGAAGAAAAACTGCGTTCCGTTGAGAGCCTGTTTATGAGTTTAGGCTATCTTGCCGTATCGTCTGCACAGGCAAAACGATTTGCAAACGGCGGTGCGTTGAGTGCCGACAGAACATATCTTGCCAAGTCGGGGTACGAGAACGGTCAGCTTTTCAGAATGAAAACCCATGATGGTGATTTTTTAGGCATAGGCATTGCCGACAAGCCGAATAATCTCATCAAAATATATTTTCAAAACTGTAGGTAGCGTGTCGCTACGCCCAATTCGTGAAGACAGTTTGCGATAGTTCAAGCATTATCGCCCGAGCGTTACTTTTAAATTGAAAGTTGAAAATTGAAAATGGAAAATTACGGTCGGCGGTGTGCCACCGCACTCAATTCGAGAAGATAGTTAGATAAAGAAATTGCATTGATGCCCGATACAGCATTGATGCATTTTTGTTTATATGAAAGTTATTGCACTACTTTCATCATATCAAAACATATGTGTATAAACATAACATTCCATCAAAGCGGGCGTCCAATGAACTCCCCTACAGATGAACAGAAAAATTGATAGTTAATCCTTTCGTGTTTGCACACGATACGATTGGCGAACACGGTTCTCCGCTACATTATTTTGTGCAATAAAACAATTTGTCTGCAGGATTCACTTTACAGTCATTTTGCGTCACTATAATATGGGTGTAAAATGAATTTGGAGGTATATTTTATGGAAATTCTGAAAGTTGAAAATCTTACAAAAACCTACGGAAGCGGTGAAAACCTAGTCAATGCGGTTGACGATGTTTCGTTCTCGGTTGAAAAGGGCGAATTTGTTGCCATTGTCGGTGCAAGCGGCAGCGGCAAGTCAACTCTTCTTCATCTCATCGGCGGTGTTGACCGTCCCACAAGCGGAAAAATTTTTGTTGACGGCAACGATATAAGCAAAATGAATGATGACAAGCTTGCCGTATTCCGCCGCAGACAAGTGGGCATTGTCTATCAGTTCTACAATCTTATCCCGATTCTGACTGTTGAAGAAAACATCACGCTCCCCTGTGACCTTGACGGCAGAGGTGTTGACAGAGAACGACTTGAGATGATTCTTGATTCGTTCGGACTGCGTGCAAGAAGAAAACACCTTCCAAACCAGCTTTCGGGCGGTCAGCAACAGAGAACATCTATTGCCAGAGCGCTCATTAACAATCCGTCTCTTGTGCTTGCCGATGAACCGACAGGCAACCTTGATTCAAAGTCAAGCGAAGAGGTTATGAGTATGCTCAAAATGTGCAATCAGAGTTACGGACAGACTGTTATAATGATTACGCACAACCTCGACATTGCAAAACAGGCAGACAGAATCATAACAATCAGCGACGGCAAAATTGTTGAGGAGGTTTGATTATGAAACTTCTCAACAAGCTTACTCTTAAAAACCTGCGGCTTAACAAGGTGCGTACAATTGTTACAATCGTTGGCATTATGCTCTCGGCGGCACTTATTACGGTTGTTTCGGGAATGGCACTCAGCGGACGACAGACTATGATTGACGCACAGGCGGCATGGTCGGGCAATTATGATGTTGCACTTGATATTATAGACAATTCAGTAATTGAAACGGCTCGCAATAACCGCAATGTTGAAAATGCCTTTTATAAGGAAAGGCTCGGATATGCAAGGACAAAAAATGCTGACGGTGAAACCTGCGATTACAGTGTTCTTGCCATGAGCGAAAATACCTACGGCAACTGTTTTAAGATAGACCTTATAAAGGGCAAGTTCCCCACAAATTCGGGTGAGGCTGTTGTTACAAAATCGTTTAAAACACAGGACGGAAAAGATGTGAAAATCGGCGACAAAATCACACTTGATGTCGGTGTGCTTACCGACAAGGACAGCAATGTCCTTGATGAGGAAGGCATTCATAATTTGTTGCAAAAAGATTTTAATAAGTGCAGCATTATTGACACGGTAAAAAGAACCTATACCGTAACGGGTATTATTGAAAGACCGAAAACGAGCGAACTCTATGATCCGTCAAATCTTTCTATGATATATACCGTGTCTGATGAAAAAGCACCTGTCGAGGCAATCAGGACAAAGCATATGAATAAGCTGTATATCGCCTATACGCCTCAGAGCGAAGGCGATTATCTTCAAAATACAGCGGATATTTTAGGCTTTAAAGCTGATGATATGAGTAATGTAATCAGCGATGAAATTTCACCCGAAGATCAGCAGACCTCTGGAATAAATGCATACGAATTCAATTCCGTACTTCTCAGTATGAAAGCTACGGTTCAAATGACGCAACAAATACTGTGATTTTCAGCCTTGCCGTTATTATCATTATTATAGTAATGCTTGCAAGCGTGTTTGTAATCCGCAACAGCTTTGCAATTTCAATTACCGAGAAAACGAGTATGTACGGTATGCTTGCGTCGGTCGGTGCAACCAAAAGGCAAATCCGCAGAAATGTGCTTTTTGAGGGATTCATTCTCGGTTTAATCGGTATTCCTCTCGGAATACTTCTCGGACTCGGTGTAAACGCAATTCTTATTACAATACTCAACAGCGTTCTCGGTGATATGCTGAGCGGTGCAAAATTTGTATTTGTAACTCCGACAATTCCGATTATTTGTGCAATTGTTCTTTCTGCTGTTACTATATTCTGTTCATCATTCTTCATTGCACTTCGTGCGTCAAGAATTCCGCCCCTTGTTGCAATCAGAGGCAACAAGGATATCAAGGTAAAGAACAACAAGCCGTACCGCACATCTAAGCTTACCAAAAAACTCTTTGGAGTGGGCGGTGAAATCGCCTCAAAAAGCCTTAAACGCAGTAGGAAAAAGTATCGCACAACGGTTATTTCAATTGTAGTCAGCGTTGCAATGTTCATTGCAGTTTCGGCATTTATGGACTACGGAATGACATTTACAGACCATTACTACGGCAAAACAGACTACAGCTATATGGTTGTCGGAATTGATTCAAAGCAGGCTCAGACAATTGAAAAAATGCCTGAAATCGAAAATTATCTGACAGTCGGTTCGCAGTACGGTTATGTTTCAGCAGATGTACATGTTAACGAATGCGGAGAAAACTTCCTTTATGACGATGCTGACGGTACAAAGTCATTCAGCGTGGAATTTTTTGAATTTGAACACGATACATTTGTTCAGATTTGCAAAGAATTGAAACTTGATTACAACAAGGTTAAGGGCGGTGTGCTTGCGTATTCAAAGGTGACGCCCGATTACGGCGAGGGCAGTCGAACCTATGATGATCCTGTACCGCTGTACGGCAAAGACGCTCCGACAAAGTTTATCGTTTACGGAAATGATGAGGAAGGAAACGAGCTGAAAACAGGCAAGTTGAGGGTTGCCTCATTGTTTGACGAAATTCCAAAGTCGGCTGATTCTGTAATCGGCGAAGGAACAATTTTCGGTCAGGGCTTGATAATCGGCGAACAGGGTGTAATTTCATCTCAGGTCGGCAAAGACGGATGTGCCGTTACTCTCTATGCCAATACATCAGACCACACCTCGCTTACAAACCGTATTGAGTCTATGGAAGGTGCGGATGACAGCATTTACATTTATGACTATGAAGAAATTGTAAGACAGTTCAATGCCATTATGCTGATTGTTGGAATATTTGTTTACGGATTTATCGGTGTTATTTCGCTCATCGGACTTACAAACATTTTCAACACAATCTCAACCAATATGCAATTGAGGAGCAAGGAATTTGCATCGCTTAAATCTATCGGTATGACAAAGAAGGAATTTAACCGTATGATTCGCCTTGAAAGCCTTATGTACGGCATAAAATCATTGCTTATAGGTATCCCTCTCGGCGTTCTCGGTGTATTTGCAATCTTCTCCGCATTTTCAAGAGGAAGTGTTCCAATGAGCTTTGTATTCCCGTGGAAAGCTATATTGATTAGTATTGCGGCTGTAATTATTGTAGTATGGCTGATTATGAAATACTCAATCTCAAAGGTTAATAAGCAAAATATTATCGAAACAATCCGAAATGACAACATATAAGTGCTGAGCTCAGTCAACAGACTGCATTTTGTTGAAATTTGTTGACAATAGTTTTACACTCTGTTATAATGTAGTTGTAACAACAGATACCACAATATTTTGTATGTTTTCATTGCTGACGGGCGGATTATTGATTTAATCCGCCCGAATTTCATTTTGGAGGACTTGTTGTGAAAATTCTTCTTATTGAGGACAACCGTGCAATTTCAAAAGGACTTGTTTACACTCTTGAACAAAACGGCTTTGAGGTTGCGTTGTGTGAAAATGCCGAATCAACCCTTAACTCTCTCGGCGGTGACTTTGACCTTTTTATTGTTGATGTATCGCTTCCCGACGGCAACGGCTTTGAGCTTTGTGACGAGATAAAAAGAGTGTGCGAAACTCCCGTGATTTTTCTCACCGCACTTGACGATGAGGACAGCATTGTAAAAGGCTTTGACCTCGGAGCGGAGGATTACATAACAAAACCGTTCTCAAGCCGTGAGCTACTCGCAAGAATTAAACGAATTACCAAAAAGCTCGACAAAACTATGGCTATGAATTTTGGCGACATCAGCATCGACTTTGACAAAAAACAGGTTTGCAAAAACGGCAATCCGATTGTGCTTACGGCGCTTGAGTACCGCCTGTTTGCAATGCTTGCCAAAAACAGCGGCAAGGTGCTGACCCGTGAACAGATTCTTGAACGCATATGGGATTTGTCGGGAAATTATGTTGAGGACAACACGCTGACCGTGTACATAAAAAGACTTCGCAAAAAACTTGATACAAATATGATTAAAACCGTAAAGGGCCTTGGTTACAGGCTGGAGGTATAATGAAAAGCACATCAAAATTTCTTGCGGTAATGCTTGCGATAACGGGACTTTTCTGTTGTGCCGTTGCAGTAGGCATCGGTGCAGGCTTTAACGCTGTTCGTGAAAGCACGGATAAAAAGATAATTGCCGTTGCGGAAAAGGTTAGGGAACAATATCCCGATATTTCGGAAAAGGAGCTTGCTCAAATTTTGAACAACGACACTGCCGGCATAAAAGGCGACTTTGCAAAGTACGGAATAAAATTCGACAGCGGCTGGGTTGACATTCAGAGCGGAAGTTATGCAACGATTACAATTGTGATTGCAACCGCAGGTGTTTGTGTGTTCGGAATTTTGCTCTGCATTGTGTTCATAAGATACTGTAAAAAGCAAAAGCGACAGCGACTTGAAATTGTAAAATGTCTTGAAAAAATAAACAACCGAGAGTACGACCTCGACCTTGACGGCTCAACCGACGACGATATGTCACTGTTAAAGCAGGAGATTCAAAAAACAACTGTAATGCTTCGTGAGTATGCCGACAATTCAATGCGAGAGAAAGAAATCCTCAAAAATTCGCTTGCCGACATTTCACATCAGCTTAAAACACCGCTGACTTCAATTTTGATTACAACCGAAAATATCCTTGATGACGATGATATGCCGTTGAAATCAGACGGGATTTTGTTATGGATATAGCGCATAATGCCCATTCGATAAATTTCCTTGTAAAAAGTCTGCTTCACGCTCTCAATGCTTGATTCGGGAACTGTTGAATTGAAGTTTGGAGATGTGTCGGTTGAAAAATCATTGACGAGTGCATTTCACGCACAGAGGTTCTTGCCGATATCCGTGATGTGAGAATTGAAAAAACCGTCAAAAATGATTTTATGCTTAATTGCGATTTTCGCTGGATTTGCGAAGCGGTTTCAAACATTGTAAAAAACTGTATTGAGCATACCGACGGCGGTTATGTCAGAATTTCTGCCGAAAGGAACAGTATGTATTCGGAAATCACCATAAGCGACAACGGATGCGGAATCAGCCCGAAGGATTTGCCCCACATTTTTGAGAGGTTCTATAAAGCACGAAATTCATCCCCGTCAAGCGTCGGCATAGGTCTGTCGCTTGCAAAATCAATCGTTGAAAAAACAGGCGGATATATTACCGCAGATTCCAAACTCGCGTCGGCTCAACCTTTAAACTCAGATTTTTGAATGTAAGACTCAGATAAGATAAAAATTAAAAAGCGAAAATTGCGGTCGAATAAAGTTTTGTTAAGTACAAATCTTATTATTCCCGACCGTATTTATATAATTTTCGGCAGGGGGGCAATTGAAACTGTCTTTATAAATAAAAACAGAAGAGCGACAAGGGTAATTTTGCATAAAATTCCAGTGTAAAGATTGTGTAACTTGCTATTTTTACAAAATAAAAGGATTATGTGTAGTTTTTGTGAGAGTTTTGTGATAAAATCAAATTGTCTAGGGATGTTTGACCCTACGTTTTAAAAGCTTTGAAAGGAGTAATCAAACAATGAAAAAAAGAAGTATGAAGAGAGCGCTCAGTGCCGTATTGACACTTTGTATGGCTCTCCCCGGTGCTTCCGTAGCATTTGGTTCGGCAAGTGCTGCAACAGTTTCCGATGACAGCAGCACATCTGCATCATCAACTGCCGCAGGTTCACTTGTTGAAGATGACGGCTTTACATGGGATAATGCCAATGTGTATTTCCTGCTTACCGACCGTTTTAAGAACGGAAACACCGCAAATGACCATTCATACGGCAGAACACTTGACAAGGACGGCAAACCGCTTGAGGGCTGGGATACAAACCCCGGTACATTCCACGGCGGCGACTTTGCAGGTGTTACTCAGTCAATTGAAGAGGGTTATTTTGATAACCTCGGTGTAAACGCAATTTGGATTTCAGCTCCGTATGAGCAGACTCACGGCTATTGTGATTCAGGTAAGGGCTTTGCTCACTACTCATATCACGGCTACTATGTTCTTGACTATACCGAAACTGATGCAAACTTCGGTACAAAAGAGGAGTTCAAAACTCTCGTTGACACAGCGCATGAGCACGGTATCAGAGTTATCATGGATATCGTAATGAACCACACAGGCTACAACACCGTTGCAGATATGGAGCAGTTCGGCTTCGGTACTCTCCTTGACGGTGCGTTAGACTACAAATACAAGCTCACAGATGTAAGTGATGTAAACGACCACATTGACTATAAAACATCAGCAGAAGACTGGGGCAAATGGTGGAGCAATGACTGGATCCGCAGCGGTCTTCCCGGATATACAGAGGGTGCCGGCGGTGATCTTACAATGTCACTCAGCGGACTTCCCGACTTCAGAACAGAGCAGACAAAGAAGTTACAATTCCTCCGATCCTCGAAACAAAGTGGAAGCAGGAAGTACATATGCTCAGAAGCTCGCAAAATACGGTGATTCAAACACAGTAACAGGCTACCTTTCAACCTGGCTTTCAGAGTGGGTTAAGGAGTACGGTGTTGACGGTTTCCGTTGCGATACTGCAAAGCATGTTGATAAGGCTTCTTGGAACCAGCTCAAGCAGGCTTGTGTTTCTGCTCTCAGAGAGTGGAGATCCAACAACAAGGGCAAAGCAGGTGCTGACTGGAAAGAAGATTTCTGGATGACAGGCGAGCATTGGGATCACGGTGTAGGCTACGACACATACTATTCCGAGGGCGGCTTCGACTCAATGATTAACTTCGCAGTTACAGGCGGCGGTGCTCTTGCAAGCGGTAGTGTTGCAAACACATATCAGGGCTATGCAGACCAGATCAACACAAAGGAAGGCTTTAACGTTCTTTCATTTATGTCATCACACGATGAAACACTTACCCGTGGCGATGAGAACACAATGCTTTACAATGCGGCTGCATTCCTCCTTCTCCCGGGCGGAGTTCAGATTTTCTACGGTGACGAAACCAACCGTCCTCTCTATCCCGGCGTTGCATTTGACGGTTACGGCGGATCGGGTCATGCACTCAGAAGTGATATGAACTGGAACAACATGGACAAAACTCTTCTTGCTCAGTGGCAGAAGGTTGGTCAGTTCCGTAACAAGCATGTATCCATCGGTGCAGGCTCAAATGTTAAGCTCTCAGCTACAAGCGGTGTTGCTTTCGGCCGTACATACGATAAGAACGGCGTAACAGATCAGGCAGCTGCAGTAATCGGCTGTAACAAAAATTCAAGCGTAACTGTTGATGTTTCAACTCTTTGGGAAGACGGCAGCTATGTAATCAATACTTATGACAACTCATCTTCAGTTGTTACTGACGGTAAGGTAACTTTCAACAGTGGTGTAAACGGCACAATCCTTATGGAAAATGCTGACGGTCAGCCGCTTGTATCAATCACAGGCGAGCCGAAGTTCTACGGCACAGAGCAGGTTACTGTTTCTCTCAAGGAATGCGACAGTGCAAAGGTTTCTGTTGACGGCGGTAACAAGTTTGTTGTTAAGGACGGCGACACATTCACAATCGGTCAGACAGCTTACAAGAACGATACAATCGAAGTAACTGTTGAGGCTACAAACGACAAGGCAAGCTCAGAGGCTAAATTCACATTCCTCAAGCTCGGCGAAAACGACGAAAAACCTACAACCAGCCCGACACAGAGCACAACTGTTCCCGGTTCGACAGCAAGTCAGACATCAAAGCTTACAATCAAGAGCACAGCAGGCGCTCCGAATGTTTACGCTTGGACAGGTGCAAGCACAGCACTCAACGGTGCATGGCCGGGTCAAAAGGCAGCAGCCGTTTCAGGTCAGGCAAACACATATGAACTCACACTTCCTGTTTCAGCCGACAAGTCATTCAGCGTTGTTCTCAACAACGGCAGCGGCACACAGTCAGGCGATATCACAGGTCTTTATGACGGTGCTGTTCTCGAAATTCAGAACGGCAACTACACATCGGTTAAGACAGTAACCAACGGTAATCAGCAGGGAGGCGGCGGCGATCCGGAACCTGCAGAGGGTTCTGTTTCCGTAACAATCAAGCCTTACAGCTCATCTGCAAGCTACAAAATCTATGCTTGGAATGATACACAGAAGCTCACAGGCGCATGGCCGGGCGTTGCTCTTACAGAAAAAGATTCTGACGGCAACTATGTTGTTAAGTTCGATAATGTTAACGAAGTAAGCATTATTCTCAGCAGCGGTTCAGGTCAGACAGCAGATATCACAGGCGTTAAAGACGGCGATACAATCGAAATTACAAACGAAGGTTGTACAACATACAAGCTTATATCAAAGCCAATCGTTGTTTCACCTTATGAATCACTCAAGAAAGAAGCAAGAAAGATTCTTGCTATGACAGCATCAGACTACACAGCAGAGAGCTGGGCAAATGCTCAGAAGGTTCTCAAGTCAGCCGAGGCTATGATTAAAGCAGGCGAAGACGCTACAACAGCTGAAGATATGAATGCTATGATTGCAGACCTCAAGTAGCTCAGAAGGCACTTGTACTTGCTCCTGCAACACTCACATATGCAGTTGCAGGCAAGAGCGTTGTATCAGGTGTTACAGCCAGCGCTGCAAAGGTAACTGTTACAGTTGACGGTAAGACATATACTGCTACTGCAGACGATGTTACAGGTGCATTCACAGTTGCAACATCAGCTCTCAAGAAAACAAGCACAATCAAGGTTGACGCAACAAGAAACGGTGTAAACGGCACATATTCATATGCTATGAAGAACGGCAACATTGAAAGCGGAGTTGTTCCTACATCTCCTACACTTCCGACACAGCCTACTACTTCAACTCAGCCGACTACAGCTACACAGCCAACAACAGCTACTCAGCCGACTGCACCTACACAGCCTACAACAGCTACAGAGCCGACTACTGCTCCTGCTCAGAAGCTCACAGTAAACGCTACTTCAAATTACTTTGGTTCTGCATCAAAGACAGTAAGCACTGACGGCAAGAAGGTAACTGTTCTCTACAAGCTCAACTCAAACATGGGCGTTGTTGACGGACAGTGGGCTGTTAAGTATGATTCAAGCAAGCTCAAATTCAACATGGCTGATAACAAGGCAGACGGCAAGCAGACAATCATGCCTTCACAGTCAAACCTTATTCACAATGCTTACAGCAATGTAATTAAGGGTGTATTTACTAACCCACAGGTGCCTACTCAGTACAACGGAGATACATTTATCTCACTCACATTTGAGGTTATCGGTTCAGGTACTGCAAGCGTATATCTTGACACACAGTACCTTACATTAGGTTATGTAAAGGGCAACAAGCTTAATCAGGCATCTGTTGTAAATAACAGCAAGGTTTGCGATGTAACAGGCATTGCAGGCTTTGAAAAAGTATCAGTAAACGCATCAACGGCATTTGTCGGCGATGTAACCCTTGGTGATGTTAACATGGACGGCGACATCACAGTTGTAGATGCAACCGAAGTTCAGAGGTATGTTGCTCAGCTCGTTGCATTCACAAACGACCAGTTTACTGCTGCCGATGTTGACCATGACGGCACAATCACAGTTAAGGATGCTACTACTATTCAGAAGTTTGTTGTAGACCTCATCAGCAACTTTTAATAAGTTTTAAAGCAATTGACATATCGTTCCGTTTAGTCGATATAGTAAGGAATGCCCCTCACAAAATGTGAGGGGCATTTTTTGTACAGCTTTTTAAATAGAAAATGGCAGACAACCGTGTGATTGTCTGCCATTTTGTCATGATGAATTTAAAATTACCGATTATACTTTTACAAGAACCTTTGTAATTTCGCTGATGTACATTTTATGGAAGTCGTTGTCATACCACTTGTCAACGCTTTCACGGTCGGTAATGCTTTCGGCATTAAGACTTTGAGCGTACATTTTTTGCATTCAAGAACAAGCTTTGCCTCTTCAAAATATACAGAGCCGTTTTCCGTGAACGCAGGAGTAAGACCTGTTTCCTTTACCTTGTCATAATCCTTGCCGCTCTTTGAACCGCAGAATTTGAGGGCATCTCTGTACTTTTCATCAAAAAAGCTCATTGTATAGCGGTCGCCGTTCTCCATAAACGCAAATGTATATCTCTGTGGACGAATAAAGGTGAATACAACGGGCTTACCCCACATAATGCCTACACCGCCCCAGCTTATCGTCATTGTGTTGAATTTTTCCCTGTCGCCTGCCGTAACAAGCGCCCAGTCGTCACCGATAAGCTTAAAAGGACTTTCAACAATTTCTTTCGGATTTATCTCTTTGAATGCTGACATATAGATCTTCCTTTCAACAATTGTGTTTTATATAATATGCTTTCAAAATTCTATTTTGAATAGACTGCATCATTTTTTGCCAGAAGATAGACACAGTATTGATTCATACTTATGCCCTCTTTTTTTGAATGTTCGGCAAGTGAGCGGTGCAGACTTTTCGGGATTCTCAGCTTGAATTGTCCCGAATATTCGTTCAAGGCTGTCGGTTCGTGAATTACCACTCCGCTTTCAAAGGCGGCTTCAAACCAGGCTTTTTTAGCGTCCTCGGCATTAGCAACAGCCGATTCTATCGTTTCTCCGCAGGTTATGCAGCCGGGAAGTTCGGGGAACGATACAACAAAACCGCCCTCGTCCTTGTCCTCGACAATTTCCATACGATATGACATTGCAAGATAATCGTTAAGAGTTTTCATCATCTTTCGCCTCACTTTCAACAATTTGTCTTAATGCCTGTTTTCGTATTTCCGAATAATATTATATATGGTATCGCATATGGTGTCAACAGGTTTTTGAAGTGATTTCAGCGGTTTCATAAAATGAAAAATATGCAAAATGGATGTATATGTATGTATGAATATGCATAAAGAGATGAATAAAATGAATATTCATTTTTGTGCATATATACATTTTTCAGAAATTCAGGGGAGAATGTGACATATCAACCGCCAAAAACACCGATAATACAGCGAAAACAAAGCAGATTTCGGTCAATTTGTACCTAAAAATGCAAATTTGAAAAAACATTGAATATTTATTCAAAAAACACTTGATTTTTTGAAAACAGAGTGTATAATGTAAGAGTAATAAAAATTAATTAAAGGAAACACCGACATAAAGTGTTTTCAAATTTCGGAGGAATCAAAAATGGCTGACAATAAGATTAAAAAGGTAGTTCTTGCATATTCAGGCGGTCTTGATACTTCAATCATCATTCCGTGGCTTAAAGAAAACTACGACAACTGCGAAGTTATCGCTGTTTCGGGTGATGTTGGTCAGGGTACAGAGCTTGACGGTCTTGAAGAAAAGGCTATCAAAACAGGCGCATCAAAACTTTACATTGAAGACCTCAACAAGGAATTTGTTGACGAATATATCATTCCCACAGTAAAAGCAGGTGCTGTTTACGAGCAAGTACCTCCTCGGCACATCTTTTGCCCGTCCTATCATTGCAAAAAGACTCGTTGAAATTGCAAAAGCCGAAGGTGCTGACGCAATTTGTCACGGCTGTACAGGCAAGGGTAACGATCAGGTTCGTTTTGAACTTGCTATCAAGCTTACGCTCCCGACATGAAGATTATCGCTCCTTGGAGAACATGGGAATTCAAGAGCCGTGAAGATGAGATTGAATATGCTGAAAAGCACAATATTCCGCTCAAGATTAACCGTGAAACAAACTACTCAAAGGATAAGAACCTCTGGCACCTGAGCCACGAAGGTCTTGACCTTGAGAATCCTGCAAATGAGCCGATGTACAATAAGGAAGGCTTCCTTGAACTCGGTGTTTCACCTGAGCAGGCTCCCGATAAGGCAGAATATATAACTCTTACATTTGAAAAGGGTGTTCCCACAAAGCTTAACGGCGAGGCTATCGACAGCGTTGAACTCATTAAGGAACTCAACAAAATCGGCGGCAGAAACGGCGTCGGTATCACAGATATCGTTGAGAACCGTCTTGTTGGTATGAAGGCTCGTGGCGTTTATGAAACTCCGGGCGGTACAATCCTCTATGCTGCTCATGCAAAGCTTGAGGAAATCTGCCTTGACAAGGACACACTCCACTACAAGCAGAATGTTGCAAATGCTTTTGCAGAGCTCGTTTATGACGGCAAGTGGTACACACCTCTCCGTGAGGCTCTCTCAGCTTTCGTTGACAGCACTCAGGAGTATGTAACAGGTGATGTAAAACTTAAACTCTATAAGGGCAACATCATTGATGCAGGCGTAACGAGCCCGTATTCACTCTATGACGAGGAAATTGCTACTTTTGACGAAGATCAGGTTTATGACCAGAACGACAGTGCAGGCTTCATCAACCTCTTTGGTCTTCCAATCAAGGTTCGTGCAAAGAAAGGCCTTATCAAATAATTAAATCTTTGATTTGCATACATAATCAGGGGCAGGGAATTTCTCTGCCCCGATAAGTGTTTATTACACCTTTTTATTTTTTACGGTATTTGTCGGTTGAAAAATATTCTGCGATTACTTGCGGGCATCTAATGAATGCCCCTACAGGTTAACCCAACATTAATAACAAGGTGTAAATAAATATTTAAAACCAAAAGCAACAAAGTGCTTTACAACGGCTAAACATAATGTAAGGAGAAATAATAATGCAGCTTTGGAAAGGACGCTTCAAAAAGGAGCTTTCAAAAACCACTAACGATTTTAACAGCTCGATTTCATTCGACAGCAGAATGTATAAAGAAGACATCGAGGGCAGCATTGCCCACGCAACAATGCTTGGCAGATGCGGCATTATTAAAGAAGAAGAGGCAAACGATATTGTAAAAGGTCTTAAAGGCATTCTTGCTGATATTGAAAACGGTACTCTGCACATTGATATGGAGGCTGAGGACATTCACACCTTTATCGAGGGTGAGCTTACCAAAAGAATCGGCGACAACGGCAAAAGACTTCATACTTCAAGAAGCCGTAACGATCAGGTTGCAGTTGACATCAAGCTTTACCTCAAAAAAGAGGTTGTCAATGTAAAAAATCTCGTTGTAGGTCTTATCAAGGTTATTGCCGACAAGGCTGAAAAGTACAGCGAAACCGTTATGCCCGGTTATACTCACCTCCAGAGAGCACAGCCGATTACCTTCGGACATCATCTCCTTGCTTACGGCGAAATGCTTTTGAGAGATGTTTCAAGGCTTGAAGACTGCCTTAAAAGAATGGATGAAATGCCCCTCGGTTCATGTGCGCTTGCAGGCACAACATATCCGATTGACAGAACAATCACAGCCGAACTCCTAGGCTTTGACAGAATTACAAACAACTCTCTTGACGGTGTTTCCGACAGAGATTACTGCATCGAATTTGCATCGGTGCTTTCGATAATAATGGTTCACCTCTCAAGATTTTCAGAGGAAATCATTATGTGGTGCAGTTGGGAATTTAAATTCATTGAACTTGATGACGCTTTTTCAACAGGATCATCAATTATGCCGCAGAAAAAGAACCCCGATATTGCAGAGCTTGTTCGTGGTAAGAGCGGCAGAGTTTTCGGTGACAATATGACGCTCCTCACAATTATGAAGGGTACTGCACTTGCATACAACAAGGATATGCAGGAGGACAAGGAGGCTATCTTTGACGCACTCGACACGGTTAAAATGTGCCTCACAGCCTTTACTCCCATGCTCGACACAATGCGTGTCATTCCCGAAAATATGAGAAAAGCCGCAGCAGGCGGTTTCATCAACGCAACAGACTGTGCCGACTGGCTCACAAAGAACGGCGTTCCGTTCAGAGATGCCTATAAGGCAACAGGCGAACTCGTTGCAAGATGTATTGAACTCGGTACAGACCTCGAAAATCTTCCAATGGACGAATACAAAAAGGTTTGCGATGTGTTCAATGATGATGTTTACAGCGCAATTTCACTTGAACGCTGTACAAACGAGCGTACAGTATTCGGCGGCCCTGCATCGGCAAATGTAAAGGCTCAAGCTAAGCGTGTTGCAGAAATCGCAGAAAAACTGTAAAAAATAAAATAACATTCCGAATTAACGGAATGTTTCAAATAATTTAATAAACAAACAAACTCAATGCCGATAAACCCGATTTTCGGGTTTGTTGGGGTTGCAGGGAAGTTAAGGCGGTTGACACTCCCAAATGAATGGGGGTGATATGTATGACTGAAACGGTATTACTCGTAATTTTACTCGTAGCACTTGCAGAAGTCACTAAGGAACCACGGAATAAATCACATTAGAATATTGTTTGCACATCTTGCTGGCATATTTCTCGCCATATTGTTCAAAAATCCTCGTAATGCGACAGCATTACTGTGGTTTGTTTGCTCAATCTGACAAGAAATCTGACGGTGCAATATGCACAAACGATTTAATCAGTGATTCCTTAAAACATAAAAAATAACCGCCCGACGCTCTACTTTCGGACGGTTATTATGCCAGACAAAGCAGGTCAACCGCTTTAAACGGTTTTCCCTGTAACCTTATTATATAATATGCGAAAATAAAAGTCAATATGAATTGACAGAGATATAAAGGTGATAGCAATGAAAATAAAAGCAGGTATTGTCGGTGCAACCGGCTATGCAGGTGCAGAGCTTGTAAGACTTCTTACCGCTCATCCCGAGGCTGAAATTTCGGCAATCAGCTCTGTTTCCTTTGAGGGTGACAAGCTGAGCGATGTTTATCCGTCTTATACATTTTTGAACGATATGGTTTGTGAAAATCAGGATGCTGTTGTTGAAAAGAGCGATGTTATCTTTGCCGCTCTCCCACACGGCCTTTCACAGGAGCTTGCCGCAAAGTGCATTGATGCAGGCAAGGCATTTATTGACCTCGGCGCTGACTTCCGCCTTGAAAGCGAAGAAGAATACACCGAATGGTACGGCGGAACTTTCCTTGACAAAAAACTTCACGAACAGGCAGTTTACGGACTTCCTGAATTTTTCAGAGATAAAATCAAGGGCAAAAAGCTTGTTGCGAATCCCGGTTGTTACACAACCTGTTCACCGCTCGCAATTGCTCCTGCAATTGTAAACGGACTTGTCAGCACAAAGGGCATCATTTGCGACTGCAAAAGCGGTGTTACGGGTGCCGGCAGAAAGCCAAATCAGGGCAACCACTATCCGGAACTCAACGAGGGATTCCATGCCTATAAGGTTGCAAGCCACCGCCACACTCCAGAAATTGAGCAGACTCTTTCAAAGCTTTCGGGCGAAAAGGTTATTATCACCTTCGTTCCGCACCTTCTCCCGTAAACCGTGGCATTCTCGCAACTGTTTATGCCGACATCAAGGACGGTGTAACCTTTGAACAAATCAGAAAGGCTTATGAGGACTTTTACAAGGACGAATTTTTTGTAAGACTTCTTGATGACGGCAAATGTGCCGACATTCACAATATCAAATATTCTAACTTCTGTGATGTTTCAATTCATCACGATAAGAGAGCAAACAAGCTCGTTGCCTGTGCCGCAATCGACAACATGGTCAAGGGTGCCGCAGGTCAGGCTATTCAGAATATGAACATTATTTTCGGACTTGACGAAAAAACAGGTTTGGTAATCGTTCCGCCTGCATTTTAAGGGTGAATATCTATGGAAATCAAGTATATTGAAAACGGCTCGGTCACTTCCGCAAAGGGCTTTACAGCCAACGGAATTTGTGCCGGAGTCAAAGCATCTAACACAACTAAAAAAGACCTTGCGCTCATTTACTGCGACAAGGTTTGCAACAGTGCGGCTATCTTTACAAAGAACCTTGTAAAGTCCGACACTATATATGTTACTAAAAAACACCTTGAAAACGGTACGGCTCAGGCTGTTGTCGTAAATTCAGGCAATGCAAATGCCTGTAACCCTGACGGCTATGAAAAGGCTGAGAAAATGTGCAGTCTTGCCGCAGACGCTCTCGGTGTTGACGAAAACGATGTAATCGTTGCATCAACAGGTGTTATCGGTCAGCCTCTCCCGATTGAACCCATTGCAAGCGGAATTGAAAAGCTCAAAGGCACGCTTTCAAAGGACGGCGGAATCTCTGCCGCAGAGGCAATTATGACAACCGACACCGTGAAAAAGCAGTGGGCTGTCGAAACGGTTCTTGACGGCAAAAAGGTTACAATCGGCGGTATTGCTAAGGGCAGCGGTATGATTCATATTAACATGGGTACAACTCTTTCCTTTGTAACAACCGATGCGGCAATTTCTTCCGAAATGCTCAAATCCGCACTTATCGAAGCCGCTGATGTCAGCTATAATATGGTAAGCGTTGACGGCGATACCTCAACGAACGATACCCTTGCAATTATGGCATCGGGTTATGCAGGCAACAAGGAAATCACAGAAAAGAACGATGATTACAAAACCTTTACAGCCGTTCTTACCGATGCATTCAAAAAGGTTGCAAAAAAGCTTGCAAAAGACGGTGAAGGTGCAACAAAGCTCCTTATCTGCAAGGTTGACGGTGCAAAAGACGATAAGAGCGCAAAGATTATTTCAAAGAGCATCATCTGTTCAAGTCTTGTAAAGGCGGCAATGTTCGGGGCTGACGCAAACTGCGGAAGAATCCTCTGTGCAATCGGCTACAGCGGTGCCGAAACGGATGTTAAAAGGATTGATGTTTCATATAAATCCGCAAAGGGTGAAATCCCTGTTTGCAAGAACGGCAACGGTCTTGTGTTTGATGAGGACAAGGCTAAGGAAATTTTACTTGAGGATGAAATTGAAATTCTCGTGAAATTAGGTGACGGCAATGCATCTGCCGAGGCTTACGGTTGCGACCTTACCTATGATTATGTAAAAATCAACGGTGACTACCGCACATAATATGCGATTTGATTGTGTGAGCGGAAATCAACTACATAAAGGATTGAAGAAAATGGATGTTTCAAAGAGAGCCAAGGTACTTATACAGGCAATGCCTATATCAAGAAATATTCGGGCGAAACAATTGTTGTAAAATACGGCGGAAACGCTATGATAAACGAAGAACTTAAAGCGGCAGTTATGAGCGACCTCGTTCTTATGCAGCTTGTCGGAGTCAATGTTGTGCTTGTTCACGGCGGCGGACCCGAAATCAATGCAATGCTCAAAGCCGTTGGCAAGGAAAGCAAGTTTATCAACGGTATGAGAGTGACCGACAAGGAAACTATCGACATTGTTCAGATGGTGCTTGCAGGCAAGGTCAACAAGAGCCTTGTTCAGCTTCTCGGCAGTCACGGTGGTAAGGCTATGGGACTTTGCGGTCTTGACGGCAGAATGCTCATGGCTGAAAAGCTTGTTACAGGCGCAGACCTCGGCTATGTGGGCGAGATTAAGGAGGTTAACCCCGAACCGCTCAACAACGCTCTTGCAAGCGGTTATATTCCGATTGTTTCAACAGTTGCAGGCGGTTATGACGGCAATGTATACAATATTAACGCAGACATTGCGGCATCGCAGATTGCCGCTAAAATCGGCGCAAAAAAGCTCATTCTTATGACAGATATCAGAGGACTTCTCCGTGATGTTCACGATGAGGATTCACTCATCCAGTTGTCAATGTCAGCGAAGTTCCTATGCTCAAGCGTGACGGCATCATCAGCGGCGGTATGATTCCCAAGATTGATTGCTGTGTCGAGGCAGTCCGCAGCGGTGTAAACCGTGCCCATATCATTGACGGTAGAATCGAACATTCAATTCTGCTCGAGCTTTTCAGCGATGAAGGCATCGGTACAATGTTTTATTGATTAGCATTGCTGTTTTGCTGATTTGAAAAAAACAGTAGAGGCGGTCATTGGTCGCTCGCTAAATAAAACTTTCTGTTTAACTTAAAATTTTTATTTGATAAAAGCAGTGTATTGTTTGTAGGGGCGAACCGTGTGCTCCCGCGGCGGATGATATCCGCCCCTACAGATTAGATTTTGGAGGGTGCAATGATTATACGAGAAATGACAATTGACGACTATGACGAGGTCTATGAGATGTGGCAGATTACCACAAAGCGTGCGCTCTCTAAGGCTGATGAAAAAGATCAGATGGAGCGTTATCTCAAGCACAACGCCGGTATGAGTCAGGTTGCCGTGGTTGACGGAAAAATTGTCGGAACCGTGCTTGCAGGTCATGACGGCAGACGGGGATTTATCCACCATATGGCTGTTCTGCCCGAATTCAGACGAAAGAAAATCGGTCACGCTCTTGCACAGACCGCTATCCAAAAAATCCGTGAACAAGGCATCGACAAAACTCACATTTTCTGTTATCAGAACAACGAAACAGGTCAAAGCTTCTGGCGTGATTTCGGCTTTGAAAAGCGTGAGGATGTTTTTGTTTACTCCTTCAGCAACGATAAAATATGAAAGGGTGTGGCTAACTTGACTACAAAAGAGAAAGATTTAAAATATATTATGCACACATACGGTCGCTACGATGTTGCTCTCAAAAGTGCAAAAGGCGTTACCGCATATGACGAAAACGGCAAAAAGTACATTGACGTTTCATCGGGTATCGGTGTAAACAGCCTTGGTTATTGCAATAACGGTTGGGTTGAGGCTGTTTCAAAGCAGGCAGGCACAATTCAGCATATGTCAAACTATTTTTACTGTTCACAGGCAAGTGACCTTGCCGAAAAGCTTTGCACACTTACAGGTCTTTCAAAAGTCTGCTTTGGCAACAGCGGTGCAGAGGCTAACGAATGCGCAATCAAAATTGCCCGTAAGTACAGCTTTGACAAGTACGGCGAGGGCAGAAATGAAATCGTAACGCTTAACAATTCCTTTCACGGCAGAACTGTTACAACTCTTGCCGCAACAGGTCAGGATGTTTTTCATAACTATTTCTTCCCGTTTACAGAGGGCTTTAAGTATGCAGACGCAGACGATATGGACGCTCTGAAAGCAGTTGTTTCAGACAAAACCTGCGCAGTAATGCTTGAACTCATTCAGGGCGAGGGCGGTGTAAATATCCTCGATCCCGAATATGTAAAAGAACTTGTTAAGTATTGCAACGACAACGATATTCTCGTTATTGTCGATGAGGTTCAGACAGGCGTAGGCAGAACAGGCAAGCTGTTTGCTCATCAGAATTACGGTATCCTCCCCGACCTTATGACGGTTGCAAAGGGACTCGGCGGCGGACTTCCTATCGGTGTTTGTATGTGCGGTGAAAAGCTCAAGGACGTTATGTCACCGTCAACTCACGGCACAACATTCGGCGCAAACCCTGTTGTTTGTGCAGGTGCAAACTATGTTCTTGACACAGTTGCAAATGACGAATTTCTTGCCGAGGTTGAGAAAAAAGGTCAGTATTTTGAGGACAAGCTCACAAAAATTGACGGCATAAAGAGCGTTCGCAGAATGGGACTTATGATTGGTATTGAGCTTGAAAAGGGCGATGCACACGACATTGCAATCAAATGCGTTGAAAACGGCTTGCTTATTATCACGGCAAAAGATTTGCTCCGTATGCTCCCACCGCTTGTTATTGATTACAATGAAATTGACGAGGCGATTAATATACTCGAAAAAACAATAAAGGAGAACAACTAATGAAACACTTACTTAAACTTGAGGATTGGTCAACAGAAGAAATTATCAACACACTTAACCTTGCCGATCAGCTTAAATATGAGCAGAAACACGGCATTGAGCATAAAATTCTCAAGGGCAAGTCTCTTGGTATGATTTTTGAAAAGTCAAGCACCCGTACCCGTGTTTCATTTGAGGTTGGTATGACACAGCTCGGCGGTTATCCGCTTTTCCTCTCATCAAATGACCTTCAGATTGGCAGAGGCGAGCCTGTTGAGGACACAGCCCGTGTTCTTTCACGTTTTCTTGACGGTATTATGATTCGTACCTTTGAGCAGAAAGAAGTTGAGGCTCTTGCAGAGTACGGTTCAATCCCGATTATCAACGGTCTTACAGACTATTGTCATCCATGTCAGGTTCTCGCAGACCTTATGACAATTCGTGAATTCAAGGGCAAGCTTGAAGGACTCAAGATGTGCTTTATCGGTGACGGCAACAACATGATGAACTCGCTCATCGTCGGCGCACTCAGCACAGGTATGAGCTTCTCTGCCGCCTGTCCAAAGGATTATATGCCGCCTAAGCATATTATCGAGTTCGGTGAAAAGTACGGTAACGGCAAGTTTGAAATCGTAACAGATCCGCTTGAGGCCGCTAAGAATGCCGATGTTGTTTATACAGATGTATGGGCGTCAATGGGACAGGAAGAAGAAAAGAAAATCCGTGAGGCAGCATTCGCAGGCTATCAGGTTAACAAGGAGCTTATGGCTGTTACAAACAAGGATTGTATGGTTCTCCATTGTCTCCCTGCACACCGTGGTGAAGAGATTACTGCAGATGTATTTGAAGAACACGCAAATGAAATCTTTGAGGAGGCAGAAAACCGTCTTCACGCTCAGAAGGCTGTTCTTGTTGAATGTATGGCAGATGAAATGCCTGAAAAAGTTTGATGACAGTTTGATTCTTTAAAACTTCATAAAAAGCAAAAAAGTCACATTGTACAACAGTAAGACAGCTGTTTTGTGCAATGTGACTTAATTTTTATTGCAAAACGGAGTATAATTTCATTGGGGGATAATAGCAAAATCAGAATTGCAGGTGTATAATTATGTTAAGCAATTACACGTTTTATGGCGAAAAAGGAAGTCTTTAAAATGACAAGAGAACAAAAACAGCATATCCTGCATTTTGCGGCCAGCTCTCTGGGCGGATTTATGGGCGGATATGCAATTTACAATCACTGTGATGTGTTCGGTAACGCACAGACAGCAAATATGATTCACCTTGTCAGCAAGATTTTTACGGGTGATTTTGATGGCGTAGTGTTTATTGTCATCGCTCTCCTTACATATATTCTCGGCAATGTTTTCTTTGTAATTGCGACCGTTTTATTAAGCTTGAAACCAAAACCGTCAGCCTTATTGCAAGTACGGTTGCACTTCTGATTATTGGAATTTTCCCGAATATTTCAAACAACTACCTTGCAATTCTGCCGATTCTGTTCGTAACTCCTGTTTTGTGGAATTCATTCAGAACAGCCGGAAGTTATGTTACATCTCCGATTTTCTCGACAAACAACCTTCGTGTTGCAACGGTTTCAACATTCACTGGTATTATTGACAAGGACAAGGATATGAAGAAAAAGGCTAAATTCTATTGGCTTACGCTTGCAAGCTATCATATAGGGGTTGTCCTTGCCTGCGTTCCGAGCGTTTTTATCGGTGTGAACAGCATCTGGTTCGGCTTTGTAAGCATTTCCCTTTCAACAGCTTCATATATGTGGCTCTGCGGTGTGTTTGACAGAAAAGAATCCTTTGCAGCATCCGAAGGCTTAGCAGCACAATCGGAAACAATTTAAAATAAAAATAATGTCGGCGGTACACCTCCGACATTATTTTTTTGTTTATAACTTCAATCGGCAAAGTCACATTATCAACATCAAAACACCCATAATAACAGGCTGGTGGGCAAGATAAATCCACAGGCTGTATTTGCCGATTTTGTCAAACAGCGGAATTGAATTCAAAATATTTTGCAAGATTTTTTTGTGCGATGAAATTCCAAAGATAAAAGCCTGCCGTAAAGAGGAAAATCCACGGAATAATCGGGAAATAGTCTGCCGACACAAAGTCGGACGAGGGGAATCCCAGAAATGCAAGGTACTTGCACGAATAGAGAAAATCGGGCAATTTTACGATATCCAGCCCGAAAAATCCGACACAGCCTTTTTGCAAATCATACGAAACCGCATACAACAAAAGTGAAATCAACGCTCCCGACAGGGGCTTATTTTTTGAGGTTATCCGACAGAACGGAAACAATCATCATTGAACAGCCTATCAGATTCAGTACACCGAACCATACCGCCTGATTCGGTTCGGCTATCACGGTAACGCAGGTAACGGCAAAGCCCGCAAGATTCAAAAGAACACCTCTTTTTATGCCGTTTCCCGAAAAGTTAAGGCACATTCCCGAAAGCAGTATGAACATTACGCAGATACTGCGTTCCCAGATCGCAGTCATGGGATAAAAGTACCAGCTTGTGTTAAGTCCGTACATCATAAAAATATCGTAGCATAAGTGAAACGCAACCATACTGACGGTTGAAATTCCACGCAGAGAGTCGAGAAGATAATATCTTTTGTTTTCTTTTAACAAGGCTTTACCGTTTGGATTCATCAATTATTTATTCCTTTTCATCATAACGGAAAAGACGACCACAGCCAGAACAAGCAACACAACCGCATATCCGCAGACGGGGATAAGTTCGGGCATAATGTCCGAATAGTTGCCCAAAATTGCATCTCTTGCGGCGTTTACGGCATGGGCAAACGGAAGTGCGTTTGCAAGGTTTTTGAACCAACCGCCGACCATTTCAGTATCGAACCAAATGTTTGAAAACCATGCCGAAAGGTTTGTGAGCAATGCACCGCAGATTCCGCCGACAGCCTTTTCATTGTTGTTGTTTTTCCTGCACCGTTGACTCCGAGCAAACCGTACATTTCGCCCTCGTTGATTTTAAGGTCAAGGTTTGATACAGCCGTTTTTTCCTTATATTTTTTTGTAAGTTTTTCTGTTTTTATTGCGTACATATTTTCTCCTCAATTCAGGATAAAAGGGATTCAAGTCAAATTTTACTTCATTAACTTATCAAAGGGATTTTTTATTTTTGCAAGTGCCATACCTTTTTTCTCGTCACCGAGAACCAGAAGTCTGTCGCCTGCCTCAATTCCGAACACCTTTCTGGCGTGTTTAGGGAGTGTAATCTGTCCTCTTTCGCTTACCTTAACAATGCCGAAAATGTACTTTCCGTCACCGTCGGGAGTAAGTGCGTCAGATTCTTCCTCGTAAAAAGGACACACAAGAAGCATTTCTACCGTAGTTTCAAAAATCTGCGCTATCGTCACGCATTTTTCGACATCGGGAAGAGATTCCTCGTTTTCCCACTTTGCAACAGACTGTCTTGACACCCCAAGCCTCTCCGCAAGGTCCTCCTGTGAATATCCGTACTTTTTCCGAAGATACTTCAAATTCATACCAATCATACTTTTCATACCTCCTGAGTTAAGTATATTTCATATGTAACGCAATTTCTACCAACCTGATTTTACACTTTATGTAAAAATCAGTTGCATAATCCCTTTATGATTTATGATAAACTCCCTTACAGATTTTGTCAAACAAAAGGCGGTTGCGTTTTTTACGCCTTGTTTACATTATTCTAATGTACATATCATTGTTTGTTCACAAAACTGTCACATTTCAATGTTAAACTTAAACCAATATCGTATGTACGGAGGACATATTATGAAAAAACCTACTAAAAGAGATACAATCAATCTGTTTTTCTCTGCATTTCTGATCATCGCATTTATCGTTTGCGCACACTTCTTCTCACAGTACGCATCAGCTTTCACAGCCACTCGGTTCAATCATTCCGATTCTTGTGTATGCTGTGTTCGGTCTTTTGATGTTCTATGCAACCCGTGTCGGTGACGGCAAGGCGGTAAAGCGTTTTTCGCTCGTTACACTTATTGTAATGGTGCTCCCGTCACTCTACATAATCGTTGCTTCCCTTGCTCCGGGACTTCCGCTTTATGATGTATTTTCAAATGCAAACGGCTCGGGATTAAGCGTTATTGCAACGCTTGCAAGTATCGCACTCGGTTACGGAATTCCTTACTCATTCCTCAGCGGTTTTGAAGTTGCCGATGATGAGGCTGTTGAAGAAGAAACAGGCAACCCTGTTCAGGGAGGCATTGAGGCTGATCTTGCAGATGACGAAAACGCAGAAGATACTGCATTTGAAGAATCCGAAGAGGTTGAAACAGAGGAACTTTCCGAGGATGAAAGCGAATCAACAGACGAAACCGATAACGGTGAAAACGCTTGATTCACTGCTGATTTTTCTTAAATCGACGAGTACCTGCACGGCTTGTGCGGGTACTTTTTGTATATGGCAAAAAATTATGCTTTTAAACTTAACAGTGCTAATATTCAGTTGACAAATTGTCACGGCTGATTTATTATTTTGGTACGGGGTGTGCAGAATAAATGCGCCGTATTTTTCTGTTTCAAAATTTTTCTTTCAAAGGAGAATTACATAATGGACGATAACAATAAATATAATAAAAACAAGGATTATGAGCCTGACAACTTTGATGACGAGGTTGCGTTTCCTGCAAGAAGAAACAACGCCCCCGAAAGATCTTCCGATATTCAGGAGGATTACGGCGATAACTTTGACAATGATGTAAAATTTGTCGGCGATTATGACGAAGACGCCGTTCAGATGCCGGAAATCGACTTTGAGGACGATATGGAAACTCCAGTAAAAATGCCGTCGGAAAGAGATGACCGCACACAGACTCCCGACTATGGCGATAATTTTGATTCTCAGACAGGGGAGCAGGTGTCAAAGGCTACAAAGGATTTTCAGTATGACCTTTCATCTGACGATATTGGTAACTACTACACAAAATCAACGATACACCCAAAGCGTAAAAAGGTTGTTAAAAAGAAAAAGAGAACAAGCCGTAATGTGGCGGTTATCTTAACAATTGCGGCGGTAATCTGCCTTATTGTTGCCGTTGTTTTTGCATTCACACAATGCAGTTCACAGAAAAATGATAACAAGGCTTCCACAGCACCGTCAACGGAACAGGTGACAACAGTACAGCCTACAACGGAATACGGCGATGACAACTATGTTCCCGTTTACACGGAAGAACCGACATATGAACCGCCGACTGAATATCAGCCTGAAACAGAAGCGCCTGTTCAAACTGAACCGCAGACAGAGTATCAGCCTGAAACAGAGCCGCAGCAGAGCAGTGATATCAGTGTTACCGAATCGTCACAGACTTCGGATGACACTCAGCCGACACAGTCATACGAGAGCGACGGCGATGAACCGTATGTTGAAGAAAACTGATTGTTTTCTTTTGATAAAATGAATTTATGAAATTGGAGATGTTTTAAATGGGTTGCACCCACGATTGTTCAAGCTGTTCTTCGGATTGCAAAAGCAAGGAACAGAATTTGCACGAAGAACTTAATAAATACAGCAGCGTAAAAAAGGTAATCGGCATTGTGTCGGGCAAGGGCGGAGTAGGCAAGAGTCTTGTAACATCAATGCTCGCAGTAACATTTAACAGACTCGGTAAAAGCACGGCTGTTCTTGACGCAGATATCACAGGTCCGTCAATTCCAAAGACATTCGGAGTACATGAGAGATGCAGAGGCAACGATGAGGGAATTTTCCCTGTTGTTACCGAAACGGGAATCAAGATGATTTCCGTAAACCTTCTTCTTGAACATGAAACCGATCCCGTGGTGTGGCGTTCGCCGGTTATCACAGGCACGGTAAAGCAGTTTTGGAAAGATGTAATCTGGGAAAATGTTGACTATATGTTTGTTGATATGCCTCCCGGAACAGGCGATGTTCCGCTTACGGTATTTCAGAGCCTGCCGATTGACGGCATTGTTATTGTTGCGTCACCGCAGGAGCTGGTTTCAATGATAGTTCAAAAGGCCGTTAAAATGGCAAGGATGATGAATGTGCCGATTTTAGGTCTTGTTGAAAATATGAGCTGGTTCATGTGTCCCGATTGCGGAAAGAAACACAGCATCTTCGGCGACAGCCGCATTGAGGAAGTTGCAAAGGAATATGACACACAGGTGCTTGCAAAGCTTCCGATTGATCCCGAACTTGCAAAATGTGTTGACGATGGAAAAATTGAATTTTTTGAAGGAAACTATCTTGACGAAGCGGCAGAAATAATCGAAAAAAAACTTAGCAAATGAGTATTTGCAATATTTTGCTTTTCCGTAAAGGAAATGGATAATTGCGGTCTTGGTATGGATGTTGCTGACAATTATGACAGTGTTCCGCTCAAGGGCTTTAAAATGTATTGCAAAAAAGGTTCAGCCGCCGAAGCATATGCAAAAGAAAACAATTTGTCATATGAGATAATCAAGTAAAAAGTTAATGTAAATTAAAAACAGCTTTCCGATTTTGATTTCGGAGAGCTGTTTTGTTTTTGTAGGGGAGAACCGTGTTCTAATAAACAATAACTGTCATATAAAGAAAACGGTCGGGCAACAATGTTTTGCATTATGCAAACCTGCTGCCCGACCATAATTTTCAATTTTCAATTTTCCATTTTCAATTTAAAAAAGTTCCGCTCGGAAGGTCTTAACCCTAACCCTAATCAAAAACTATCTTCACGAACGGGGAACGGCGGCACGCCGTGCGGCAAAACAAGCCCATCCGTTGTCAAGATGTTCTTCGATGATGTCAAAATACTGACTTACGGATGCCTTGACTTCCTCGGCACGAGTGTCGATGATACCGCTCATAATGTAAACGGCATCGTCCTTCATAAAGTCCTTAATGCCCTTTGAGAGAAACATAATCGCATCGGCAACAATATTGGCAAGAACAATGTCATACTTGCCCTCAACCTTGTCGGTAAAGCTGCCGCAGATAGCTGTAAAGCGGTCAGCAACGCCGTTGATTTCTGCGTTTTCAGTCGCAGTTCTCACCGCAGTTTCGTCAATATCAACACCGACGGCACGGTCTGCACCCAAAAGCAATGTTGCAATACCGAGAATACCGCTGCCGCAACCCACATCAAGAACAGAATCGCCCTCTTTAAGGTACTTTTCGCACATTTCAAGGCAAAGCCTTGTGGTTTCGTGACCGCCCGTGCCGAACGCAAGGCCCGGATCAATGTTGAGAACCTTGCGGTTGCCGGCATCGTAATCATCTCGCCAGCTCGGACGGATAAGAAGTTTTTCACCGACTTCAATTGGGTTGAAATATTTCTTCCAGTTGTTTCTCCAATCCTCTTCAAGGCAGTCAAAAAGTTCAATTGAATGCTTTATACCCTCTGCATTGTAGCGTTCCGAAAGGAATGCAACCGCCTCTGACGGCGAAACATCGGGTTCAAAATAAATGTGAACAAAAGCCTTGTTTCTGTCCTTTGCAAGCAAATCCTCGTCAATAAGGTCAATATGGGCAATGTCCTCAACCTCTTGCTCAAGGTTTGTGTAATCTTCAATATAGATGCCGTAGGGAACTACGACATTTGCAATATCACTTGCTCTGTCAATATCCTTTGCGTCAACGGATATTTTTATTTCTGTCCAGGATTCCATTTTAACCTCTGATTCACGGGCATTTTATGCGATATTTTTGTTTGTAATGTAGTGGCGGATATTATCCGCGACTTTGATGATATTATTTGTTTAAATCAAATTTTTTGATTTAAACAAAACTGTCTGTTCATTTTGAACGCATAGCGTTCAATCGTGTGCAATGCACACGGCGGGAGAACACGGTTCTCCCCTACAGATTTGCGACATTTATATAATTTGGTTTCACATAAATATTGTGCCGTTACTTGCGGGCGTCCAATGAACGCCCCTACAGGATTGTGCAAATAATTACAATACTACGCTCGGGCATAATATGTTTTTTTCATTACAAATTATCTGCTCGAATTGGGAACGGCGGCACGCCGTATAAAAAATTTGTGGGGACAAATGCCCCACAAATCTTATTTATTCTGTGTTACTCGTTGAACATCTTCTTGATTTTATCAAAGAAGTTTCTGCGTTTTGCGTAGTTCTTGTCGCCTGTTGCGCCGTCAAGCTGTTTGATAAGCTCTTTCTGCTTGCCGTTAAGATTCTTCGGAACTTCAACGGTAACTCTTACGTACTGGTCGCCTCTGCCTCTGCCGCCGAGTCGCTGAATACCCTTGCCCTTGAGTCTGAAAACATCACCCGGCTGTGTACCCTCACGAACCGTGTAGGAAACCTTGCCGTCAAGAGTAGGAACGACAACATCTGCTCCGAGAGCCGCCTGTGTAAAGGTTATCGGAACTTCGCACCACACATCGTCACCTCTGCGTTCAAAAACAGGGTGTGGACGAACATTTACATAAACATGAAGGTCGCCTGCAGGACCGCCGTTTGTACCTGAGTTACCTCTGCCGCTTACATTAAGAATCTGCTGATCCTTGATACCTGCCGGAATCGTTACATCAACAGTCTTGTTCTTGCGCTGTTTACCCGAACCGCCGCACTTTTTACAAGGATTGTCAACAATCTTGCCTCTGCCGTGACAGGCATCACAGGTACGCTGAGTCTGGACAACACCGAAAGGTGTTCTCTGGTTGATTGTTACCCTGCCCGAACCGCCGCATGACGAACAGGTCTTGGGGCTTGTGCCGGGCTGAGCGCCTGTTCCGTGACAGTCGTCACAGGTTGTTACGCATGAATAGTTGATTGTCTGCTTGCAGCCCTTTGCCGCCTCTTCAAATGAAATGTAAACCGTAGTTTCAATATCACTGCCACGCATAGGAGCGTTTGCATTGTTGGAGCGTCTGCCGCCGAATCCGCCGAAAAAGCTGGAGAAGATATCGTCAATATCAATACCCTGACCGAACGGACTTCCTGCTCCGCCTGCACCTGCACCGTAGTTGGGATCAACACCTGCATGACCGAACTGGTCGTAACGAGCCTTTTTATCGGAGTCGGAAAGAACCTCATAAGCCTCGTTTACTTCCTTGAATTTTTCCTCGCATTCTTTATCGCCGGGATGCAAATCCGGGTGATATTTTTTGGCACAGGCTCTGTATGCCTTTTTTATTTCATCGTCGCTTGCGCCTTTTGAACGCCAAGCACCTCGTAGTAGTCTCTTTTGTCTGCCATATTACTCTCACCTTTGTCAAAATACCGAAATCACGCAATATTGCAAGCCGGTTATCGTCTTATACAGCCAAAAGGAGCCGCCATATAACAGCTCCTTTGACTATATGTTATTCTAACATAAATTACTTGTTATCGTCAACATCGGTGAAATCAGCGTCATATACATTAGGATCTCCGCCGTTGTTGCCTGTAGGATTACCGCCGTTTGGCTGAGCACCGTTCATATCGGGAGCACCGCCCTGCGGAGCAGCCTGCTGATAAAGCTTAGCGGCAGCATCGTTAAGAGTCTTCTGGAGGTCTTCCTTAGCTGTGCCGATGAGTGCGGCATCGTCCTTTGAGATAGCCTCTTTAAGAGCTGCAACCTTTGTGTTGATTGCGTTCTTGTCATCCTCGGGGATCTTGTCACCGCTTTCGCTGACGAGCTTTTCTGCCTGATAAACAATGTTTTCAGCCTCGTTCTTAGCGTCAACTGCCTCACGGCGCTTTTTGTCCTCTGCGGCAAACTGTTCAGCTTCCTTAACAGCCTTGTCAATATCTTCCTTGCTCATTGAAGTTGAGTTACTGATTGTAATCTTCTGCTCTTTGCCTGTACCGAGGTCTTTTGCAGATACATTAACAATACCGTTGGCATCAATATCAAATGTTACTTCAATCTGCGGAATACCACGCATTGCAGGAGCAATGCCTGTGAGAGCGAAAAGACCGAGCTGCTTGTTATCACGGGCAAATTCACGCTCACCCTGAAGAACATTGATTTCAACCTGTGTCTGATTATCAGCGGCAGTTGAGAAAATCTGGCTCTTCTTTGTTGGGATTGTTGTGTTTCTGTCGATAATCTTTGTCATAACACCGCCCATTGTTTCAACACCGAGTGAAAGCGGAGTTACATCGAGGAGGAGAAGTCCTTCAACTTCACCGCCGAGTACGCCTGCCTGAATAGCGGCACCGATAGCAACACATTCATCAGGTTGATGCCCTTGAACGGCTCTTTGCCGATAAGCTTTTTAACAGCGTCCTGAACAGCAGGGATTCTGGAAGAACCGCCAACCATAAGAACCTTGTCAATCTGACCGATCTGAAGACCTGAATCCTGAAGAGCCGATCTTACAGGACCCATTGTAGCTTCTACGAGGTCTGATGTGAGTTCATCAAACTTTGCTCTTGTAAGAGTAAGGTCAAGGTGCTTAGGACCTGTCTGGTCTGCTGTGATAAACGGGAGGTTGATGTTAGAAGTTGTAACACCTGAAAGCTCAATCTTTGACTTCTCGGCAGCCTCTTTTAATCTCTGCATTGCAACCTTATCCTGTGAAAGGTCAATGCCTGTTTCTGTCTTGAATGATGCAACCATCCAGTCGATGATTCTCTTATCGAAGTCATCACCGCCGAGACGGTTGTTACCTGCTGTTGCAAGTACTTCCTGAACACCGTCGCCCATTTCGATGATAGATACATCGAATGTACCGCCGCCGAGGTCATATACCATAACCTTCTGGTCTTTTTCCTTATCTACACCGTATGAAAGAGCGGCTGCTGTAGGCTCGTTGATGATTCTCTTAACATCAAGACCTGCAATCTTACCGGCATCCTTTGTAGCCTGACGCTGTGCGTCTGTGAAGTACGCAGGAACTGTGATAACTGCCTGTGTAACTGTTTCGCCGAGGTAAGCCTCTGCATCTGACTTGAGCTTCTGAAGAATCATTGCTGAAATCTCCTGCGGAGTGTAGCTCTTGCCGTCAATTGTTACCTTGTGAGCAGTACCCATTTCTCTCTTGATTGATGCAACTGTTCTGTCAGGGTTTGTGATAGCCTGACGCTTGGCAACCTGACCGACCATTCTTTCGCCGTCTTTTGAAAAAGCAACAACAGACGGAGTTGTTCTTGCGCCTTCTGCGTTAGCGATAACTACAGGCTCGCCGCCTTCGATAACTGCTACGCATGAGTTTGTTGTACCTAAATCTATACCTATTGTCTTAGCCATGATAAATTCCTCCAATTGAATTTTTAATTGTTTTTGTTTGTGTGTTTTCTGCTGAATATTTATATATGAAATCAGTCACAGTTGGCAACCTGTACCATTGCGTGACGGATAATTTTGTCACCGATTTTGTAACCTGTCTGATAAACGGCTGCGATTGTGTCGGCACCGAGGTTTTCGTCCTCAATCTTTGAAACCGCATTGTGCAAGTTCGGATCGAATGCATCGCCTGCTTTGCCGTAGGACTCAATCTTTAGCTTTTCAAAGCTCTTTGCAAGCTGATTTGAAATAAGCTCAATACCCTTGATGATATCGGGATCGGCATCTTTCAGATTAGCAAGAGCAAGCGTTACGCTGTCTGCAACGGGAAGAAGCTCGATACAAGCCTTTGAAGTTGCATCGTCATAGATTGAAAGCTTTTCGTTTGCCGTTCTTTTACGGTAATTGTCGTACTCGGCGGCAAGTCGCATATACTTATCCTTCTGTGCCGAAAGCTCATCTTCAAGAGCCTTGATTTTATCCGCATTTTCATCCTTTGCAGGCTCTTCGGTATTTTCAGTCTCAGTTTCTTCTGCGACTGTTTCTTCGGAAACCTTTTTCTCTTCGGTTTTCTCGGATTTTTTCTTAGTCATCTTTATCCTCCTTCAAGGATTTTTATTTATCATATTTCTATCAGCTCATCAATAAGAGTGCTAACGCTTTCGGACACACATTCAAGAATTGAAATTGCTCTTGCGTAGTCCGTTCTCACGGGTGCTATCACCGCAAGCACACCTGACGGGTTGCCGTCAAGTCGGTATCGTGTGGAGATTACCGCACTCCCTGCAAGCTCTGTTCTGCTGTTTTCGCCGCCTATGCTGACGGAGGTATCAAGCGGAAGATTTTCAAGCATTTCCGCAAGGTCGTGTCTGTTGTTCAAAAACTCCATAACATTTCGTGCGTTAAGAAAATTGACATCGGACATAAACAACGGCTTTGTCACACCGCTGAGATAAACGCTGACTTCCTTTGCCGTTTCACAAGCCTCCATAATTGCCACAAGCACTCCCGGGGTAAACATTGAAAGTTCACCGAGCCTTGCCGCCGCTGTCTGTATGAACGGTCGGTTGACCGATGAAAGCTTCATTCCCGAAAAGATTTCGTTAAATGCCTTGTCAAACACGGTCAAAAGTTCGGGATTCAAAAGGAAATCGCAACGAAACAGCTTTGTTTTATGATTCCGTTTGAGGCAATCACAACAGCCATTGCCGTGTGCGAACCCGTCTGAACAAATCTTATTCTGTGGATTCTGCTTTCCTCACCCGAAGGTGTTGTTGTTACCGCTGTGCAGCCTGTCAGCCTTGAAATAACACCGCTTGCCTCTTTGAGAATACTCTCGGGGGAATCTGCGCTTTTGTAAAGCTCGGATTCAACATATTCCCGTCCGCCTTGGGTTACGGGGGTAATTTTCATCAGATTGTCGATGTAGTATCTGTAGCCCTGCAGCGTTGGAATTCGTCCTGCCGAGGTGTGCGGCTGAACCAAGTAGCCTTTATTTGTAAGGTCTGCAAGGTCATTTCGCACCGTTGCCGATGAAACCTCAAGTCCCGTTTCGTTAATCAACGCTTTTGAACCAATCGGCTCGCCTGTGTTGATATAGCTTTCAATTACTGCCGATAATATTTTCTTTTTCTTTCAGCCAGCTTCCATACCGTTCACCTCATTTCGTGTCGGTTTTTGCTGTTTTAGCACTCTCGATAGGTGAGTGCTAATTGCTATACTCATAATATAATACCAAAGTCAGTAAAAGTCAAGCGTTTTTGAAAAAATTTTTCGTTTTCAGAAAATCTTCACATAACACGGTTTGACATTGTGCCGAGGATACTCTATAATCTACTTATCAGTAATGTTTAAGGGTGAATTTTATGGGCGAATTTCTTCAGAATATGTATGTATGGCTTTGGGCAGCTCTTGCAATATTAATGATTATCGTAGGAATCAAATATCGCCACGAACATCAGGGCTTGCTTGCAGTTTTAATGGCTGTGTTTTTTATCTTCATGACCGTGTGGTACGGACTGCGAACCTTTGCAGGCTACCCAATGTTTGAGGGTACGCTTAATATCATCTTCCGTTGCATCCTCGGCGGTTTCCTCGTTGCACTTGGTTTGATATATTGGTTTATAAGAAAAAGAAAATAACTATATATGTATAAAAAACAAATCGGACAGCAGATTTTATTTCTGCTGTCCATTATTTTTATGTTCATATTTTTTCGTTCATGTAGATAGTTTGCAATGTTTAAAAACCAATTATGCCCGGGCGTGGCATTGTAACTGTTTGCACAATTTTCAATAAACATTTTCATTCGGGCATTTTACTCTTGCCCCTATCAAAACTATCTTCTCGGACTGAGAACGGCGCTCGCCGTCAATTTTCAATTTTGAATTTACAAAAGTTCGTCTGCTTTAAACGCTGTGTAGCCCTCATAATAATAGCTGTGGTCAATGCCTTTCATGTACATCTCACGGCTGTCAATTTCATCGGTCAATGCGTTTTTCAGAACATATTTTATCTCAATATCCCGTATGGGACTGCGCTCCATTGCAAGCAGATAATCTTCCTTGTCAACCTTGCTCCAGTCGATAACCTTGCCGATTTCCGTTTTCAACATATGGTCAAGCCAGATTCGTGCACTGCGACCGTTGCCCTCTCTGAATGGGTGCGCAATGTTCATTTCGACATACTTTTCTATAATCTCATCAAAATTGCTCTGTGGCATTTCATCAATATTTTTCAAAGCTGATTCAATGTACATCAAAGGTGCAAATCTGAAATTGCCCTTTGCAATGTTTACGGTTCTCAACTTTCCCGCAAAATCGTAGATTTCGTCAAAAAGGTACTTGTGGATTGTCTGTAATGTCGAAAACTTTCCGCTTTCAAGGTTGTCAAGAATGTGATTTTCAAAAAGCATTGCCGCCTTTTTCTTACTGATTCGCTCCTCTTCACGAGCAAGCTCCGCAGAAGAAGTCAATCCGAGTTTGTTCTCAAGCATACAAGCACCTCACTTTACTATATATATTGTATCATAGTGCAGATGATAATTCAATTTTTTAGTTTATGTTTATTTTCGTTCGTGTTTATTTTAGTTCGTGTAGATAGTTTGCAATATTTAAAAAACTATTATGCCCGAGCGTGACTTTGTAATTGTCCGGTTCGTGTTTATTTTCGTTCGTGCAGATAGTTTGCAATATTTAAAAAACTATTATGCCCGAGCGTGGCATAGTAATCGTCTGCACAATTCAATGTAGTGGCGATCAGTGATCGCCATTTGTTTTGGTTGCAAAACCAAAACAAGTAAAAACATATTGTACGATTGGCGAACACGGTTCGCCGCTACAATCGGGCTACAAATTTGTTTTACAAACCGACTATCTTCCCGACCACAACTGCCCGACAGGGCAATTTCACCGTCCGCAAGGACGATTTCACCTGACAAAGTCAGATTTCACTCGCCATAGGCGAATTTCACCCACTTTTTCAGGAATAATCCTGAAGTGAAAGCACCGGGCTTGCGGCGACCCGGTGCTTTCTTATGTTCTTTAAAAAATGAGGGGTACAATTACGAGTCTCTGTTCAGACTCGCATTGAGGAGGGTAGAACAATTATACTCTGACGGATGCGGTTCCGTCTTTCTGAGTACGCTTATATTAAACAATGCAAATATGAAAACTGTGTGAACCCTTTTTGAAATCGGAATGAAAAGCATCTGTTTTTTCTGTTAATCAATCAAAACTCAAATAATTTCTTTATTTATTCGACGAAATAAAAAAATTTTTCAAAAACATAAAACAAATGTTTGATTTTTCTGAAAATATATGGTACAATCATACTGTAATTACAAACAAGGGGCGTTGCGATATGAAACCTTTAAGCAAAAGCCAACAGAAAATTTTCGATTATCTAAAGGAATGTGCAGGTGAGGGCAGAGTTCCGTCAGTTCGTGAAATCTGCGAAGAAACGGGACTGAGTTCAACATCAACCGTTCACCACCACCTCAAGGCACTTGAAGAAAAAGGTCTTATTTCACGAGAACACGGCGTGAACCGTTGTATTCAGATTAACGGCATGGAGAAAAACACCGATGTTCCCGTTTTGGGCAGAGTTGCGGCAGGTTATCCGATTCTTGCCGTTGAGAATATTGAATGTTATGTGCCTGTTCCCGACAGCTTAAAAAGGGGCAGAGAGCTTTTTGCTCTGCGTGTTCAGGGCGAAAGTATGATTAACGCAGGCATTTTCCCTGACGATATTTTAATTGTTCACCGCACACCTGTTGCGGAGAACGGCGAAATCGTTGTTGCTCTTGTCGGTGACGAGGCGACCGTAAAGCGTTTTTATAAAGAAAACGGTCACTTCAGACTTCAGCCTGAAAACGATAATTTTGAACCGATTATAGTTGACGAAGTCGCTTTGCTCGGCAAGGTGATTTCGCTTGTAAGATATTTTGATTAAAAGGATTAACTATGAAAGTTAAATTTTACAGTCTTAATACAGACAAGCCGTTGAAATATGCCGTTATTTGTGCGAGATACAACGGGAAATGGGTTTTCTGCAAGCACAAAGAGCGTGATACATATGAAATTCCGGGCGGTCATCGTGAGGACGGCGAAGATATTGAAGCAACCGCAAAGCGTGAACTTTGGGAAGAAACGGGTGCAAAAGATTTCGACATCTATCCCGTGTGCATCTATTCATTCACGGATTACGGAATGCTCTATTTTGCGGAAATTCGCAGTTTTGGAGAACTGCCGCCGCTTGAAATTGAAAAAATCAAGCTTTTTGACGATATGCCCGAAAATTTGACATATCCTGCAATTCAGCCGTACCTTTTTGAGAGAGTACAGGAGTTTTTAGAAACGAAGTAATCAAGTACTGTTTGCAATCCGCAACAAAAATATATTGAGAGGAAGTGATAAAATGCGTGACTATGTGATTTACGATATGTACACAGATGACAGAATGTTTCGTTACGAGGTCTATAAGCACCCGAACGGAATGTATGAAGTGTGCGTTCAGTCGAGAGAGGCGGAAGATTTTGCCGTGAACGAGCAGTACCTCTACTGCGACATTCCCGAAGAAGTCACACATTTTACCGACACCCTTGAAAGAGCTATAGAAATCGGCGATTGCAAGCTGTGCAAAGTAAGTGCATAGGGGAAAACTCAATTTTTAATTAAGAGGTATAACCATGGCTAAAGGTGAAAATTTTAAAAGTACTATACATGCAAAAGATGTTGAAATATCAATTGTCACCTCAATAAATAACGAAGATTACATATCTCTCACGGATATAGCAAAATATAAAAATCCTGAATTTCCGGCTGATGTTATAAAGAACTGGTTGAGAGTACGCAGTACGATTGAATTTTTAGGTCTTTGGGAACAACTTCATAACCAAAATTTTAAACTGGTCGAATTCGACCAGTTTAAATTGAGTCGGGTTCAAATTCATTTGTTTTATCACCTCAAAAATGGATTAAAACGACTAACGCTATAGGCATAGTTTCAAAGTCAGGTCGTTATGGTGGCACATACGCATACAAAGATATTGCTTTTGAATTTGCGTCCTGGGTATCTCCTGAATTCAAATTATACATTATACAGGATTACCAAAGATTAAAATCTGAAAAAAGTCACCAAGATACACTTGATTGGAATGTAAAAAGGTTGTTATCCAAAGCAAACTACAGGATACATACTGACGCAATAAAACAAAACTTAATACCTCCTGATGTAAGCAAAATCAATCGAAGTCGTATATACGCAAATGAGGCAGACCTATTAAATGTGGCTCTTTTCGGAAAAACAGCCTCTGAGTGGAGAAATGAAAACCCTGATAAAAAGAATGAAAACATAAGGGATTATGCAACAATAGAACAACTGCTTGTTCTGTCAAACCTCGAAGTTTGAATGCGTTGCTAATTAAAAAGGGTGTATCACAAGACGAAAGATTAAAACAACTTAACTCCACTGCAATACAACAGCTTAAATCTTTAACAAACAACAAAAGCGTACATAAATTGGACAAGTTAAATAACGAAACTAAGTCTTTACCTAAAAATAAATTAACGGGAAAACAAGGCAGTTTATTCTGCTCATTGTTTTCCCGTTTTTTATAACCCTTACCGATTTGAATTATAATTAAAAATTACGATTTTCTATACTTTGGCGGTTCGGTTTCATAGACATTGTTGCCGTTGCTGTCGATTGCAACTATGCACGGGAAATCTTCAACCTCATATCTGCGAACAGCCTCTGTGCCTAAATCTTCATAGCAAAGAATCTCCTCGCTCTTGATGCTCTTGGCGATAAGTGCCGCCGCACCGCCGATTGCGACAAGATACACGCCCTTGTTGCGAACAATCGCATCGACAACTTCTTTATTTCTTGCGCCTTTGCCTATCATTCCTTTGAGTCCGAGGTCAAGCAGTGACGGAGCGTACTTATCCATACGATAGCTTGATGTCGGACCTGCAGGACCTACTGCATAACCGGGCTTTGCAGGAGCAGGACCAACATAATAGATAAGCTCGCCTTTGATGTCAACGGGAAGTTTTTCGCCCTTCTGAATCAATTCATAAAGTCTTTTGTGTGCGGCATCTCTGCCTGTGATGATTGAACCCGAGAGCAGAACGCTGTCGCCTGCTTTAAGATTTTTAATATCTTCGTCCGTAATCGGAAGTGTAATTTTCTTTTCCACAGCTTTTCCTCCTCAGATTGTTGCGCTTGCGTGTCTTGCGGCATGGCAACAGATGTTGACCGCAACAGGCATTCCTGCAATGTGTGTGGGTGAAGTTTCGATATTCACGCCGATTGCGGTTGTATTGCCACCAAGTCCCGCAGGACCGAATCCCATTTTATTGATTTCGGCAAGGAGCTCATCCTCAAGCTGTGCATAGCGTTCATCTTCGTTTTTGGAATCAATCGGACGGAAGGTTGCTTTTTTTGCAAGCTGGGCGGCTCTTTCAAAAGTACCGCCGATTCCGACACCGACAACCATAGGAGGACAGGGATTTGGACCTGCCTGAAAAACAGTATCAAGAATAAACTGCTTAACGCCCTCAATGCCCTTTGACGGGGTGAGCATTTTTATCTGCGACATATTTTCACTGCCGAAGCCCTTACCGCCGGCGGTAATTTTAATCTGATTTCCGCTGACGATTTTTGTGTGGATAATTGCAGGAGTGTTATCCTTTGTATTGATTCTGTCGAAAACAGGATCATTTACTACACTCTTGCGAAGGTAGCCGTCAATATAGGCTCTGCGAACGCCCTCGTTGACAGCCTCATCAAAACTGCCGTCCTCAATAACAACCCTGTCACCGTATTCAACAAAAAGGACAGCCATACCCGTATCCTGACAAAGCGGAACTTCTTCACGAGCCGCAATTTTATCGTTTTCGATAATCTGTGAAAGTACACTTTTGCCTACAGGCGAGCTTTCGTTATCCCTTGCGGTTTCAAGGGCGCACATAATGTCTTTGCCGATAAAATAGTTGCAGTCGGTAAACAGCTTTTTAACCGTATCGCATACCGTCTGCGCCTTGATTTTTCTTATTTCCATATCCGAACTCCTTAATATGAATTTAGCACCAAATTTTAACACTATACATTATAATTTATTTTCAACGGTATTTCAATAAGAAATGAAATGTGGTATAATCATTTTAACGGATTGTTATAACAGTTGTGATTTGATGTACAGCGGCGAATCGTGTTCGCCGCTACAATATATAATTTAATTTGTGATTTTTATAAAATTAGAATTAACATAACATTTGTACCTTTACTTGCGGGCGTCCAATGAACGCCCCTACAGAATTGCACAAACAAAAAACTATACTATGCTCGGGCATAATATGTTTTTAATACTGCAAACTATCTACACGAATGGGGTACGGCGGCTCGCCGTGCGATACTTCACCAACAAAATTGAAAATTAACATAATTTTATCACATTCGGATGATAGAGTAACAGTCGGAATATACTGCGTCTTAACCGACGCTTATAATTTTAATAAAAGGGGCGTACAAAAATGAGCAGGATACTCGTTGTTGACGATGAGGCAAGAATCAGACAGATTATCAGAAAATATGCCGAATTTGAGGGCTTTGAGGTTGAAGAAGCCGTTGACGGTATGCAGGCAATTGAAATTTGCCGTAAAGAGGACTTTGACCTTATCATAATGGATGTTATGATGCCTGAGCTTGACGGCTTTTCCGCTTGCAGGGAAATCAGAAAATTCAAGAAAACACCCATCATTATGCTTTCGGCAAGAGGCGAGGAGTACGATAAAATTCACGGCTTTGAGCTTGGCAGTGACGACTATGTTGTTAAGCCGTTCTCGCCAAAGGAGCTTATGATGCGTGTTAATGCCGTAATCAAGCGTTCACAAGGCGCTCAGAACGAAGAGAATGTGAAGAAGGATGTATTTACATACGAAGGTCTTTCGGTTGATTTCTCAGCCAGAATTGTTACAATTGACGGCAAAAGAATTGAAATGACGCCAAAGGAATACGAACTCTTTTTCTATATGGTAAAGAACAAAGGACTTGCACTCACCCGTGAAAAGCTTATAAGCGAGGTCTGGGGCTACGACTTCTTCGGTGACGAAAGAACGCTTGACACACACATTAAGCTTCTCAGAAAGAGCCTTGGCGAATACAGCAGATGCATTGTAACGCTTCGAGGGGTGGGTTACCGTTTTGAAACAATCTAACAAACGATTTGACCGCCATTATCTGCCGTTGAATTTTAAGCTGTTATGTTATTTTCTTCTGTTCGGATTTGCAATTGTGATCGTGTTGTGGGTGTTCCAGACCTTTTTTCTTGAATCGTTCTACACGGCAACAAAATCTTCACAGGTTGAAAAGAACGCACAGGTTATTTCAAAGTCGATTGAAGAAAACAAAAACGCTCTCGGAACAATTGAAAATGTTGCAAGCTACAATTCACTTTCGGTATATGTTTACGATTCAACTTCTCTTTTCACATTGAAGTATTGTTGCGAATATGACAACCCCGTTTCAAACCTGAATTTTCAGTATCACGATGTCTATTCATACTACAAGCTGGCAGAGGAAAATGACGGACATTATATGTTCATCACAAGTAACTACAAAGAGGACAGCATTAAAGGCAAGTTTGAGCGACAGTTTTTTAATGAATATTCCTCATCCGACACAGCTGAGAGGAATACTGTTCGGTATGCTTCCGCTCCAGATAAAAATGTTCAAAATATGGTTTACACCGACATTATCAATCTGCAGGACGGCAGCGAATGCTTTTTGATTGTAACATCGTCAATCACACCGCTGACTAACACGGTTGAAATCGTCCGTGACCAGCTTGCAATCGTTTCGGTTGTGTTTGTGCTTCTTGCCGTTATAATTTCGCTTTACGCAAGCTACAGAATTGCGAAACCGATTTCTAAGACAAACACGGCGGCAAAGGAGCTTGCAAAGAAAAACTATGATGTTGACTTTAACGCAAGAGGATATCTTGAGGTTGAAGAGCTCAACGAAACGCTGAACTACGCAAAAACGGAGCTTGCCGCAACCGAAAAGTTGCAAAAAGAACTTATTGCCAACATCTCACACGATTTGAGAACACCGCTGACAATGATTACGGGCTACGGCGAGGTTATGCGTGACCTGCCCGGTGAAAACACTCCCGAAAATATTCAGATTATTATTGACGAGGCAACAAGACTTTCAACACTTGTCAACGATTTACTTGACCTCTCAAAGATTCAATCGGGTTCAATTCAACCCGAAAAATCGGAGTTCTGTCTTACCGACAGCATCAAGAATATTTTCACAAGGTACGCAAAGCTCAAGGAACAGGACGGATACAACATTCTGTTTGAGAGTGACGAAGATGTTTACATTTTTGCCGATGAACTGAAAATTTCACAGGTAATCTATAATCTTGTGAACAATGCAGTCAATTATGTCGGTGAAGACAAAACTGTTATTGTAACACAAAAGGTAAACGGCAAAAAGGTTCTCATTGAGGTAACGGATCACGGTGACGGCATTCCTCCCGAAAAGCTTGAATACATCTGGGATCGTTACTACAAGGTTGACAAGGAGCATAAGCGTGGCGTTATCGGCACGGGACTCGGCTTGTCAATAGTCAAGGGTATTCTTGACAGCCACAAAGCAAGATACGGCGTTCGCAGCACACTCGGCAAAGGCAGTACATTCTGGTTTGAACTCGACATTGTTTCCGTGAAAAAACGAAACAAAAAGAATTCGGACGAAAATAAAGAATAAACAACAAATCCCGAACACAGTAAAATGTGTTCGGGATTTATTTATAAAATACCTATTAAATTGTCGGTTGAAAAAAGTGGATTGAAGATAAATTCATCTTCGAGGAGTTCGCCGTTTTCATAGGAATGTTCAACCTCTTTTGAATATCCCTGCAGAATTTTCACAATTTCGGTTTGAGTCGGATTGTTGGGCCTTTCGAGTTCATAGGCGGTCACTATGTATGCACAGACCATTCGCTTGATTGTGGATATGACATTAAAACTGTCGATTGCGGAAAGGTAATATCTGCGGACATAGTAGTCAAGATAGGCGGTAAGCGGTCTGTCAAAACGGTTTGACAGAGTATTATTTTTTGCAAAATCGGCGGTTGCTTCAAGCTCACATAGCCAATCATTACTCATAATATCAAGGCTTTTGTGCAAATCAAAAATGAATGACGCATCTCCGCAGCTTTGCTTTTTATATTCATCTGTCGGCATAGCCGTGATATCAAAAATTTCATCGTCAAGCATATTCTGCACACGCTCGTTAAAGGCAAGAAGTCTGCACAATCTTTCGGACAAGGACATTTTGCAGTCTGAGAGAATTTCAAAAGTGCGTTTTCTTGCAGAGAGCAGAAAATTCATCTCGGTTGTGCTGTAATCAGTCTGTAAGTCCTGCGGAATATCGGTTGCAAAGCCTGTGTCAAATCCGATTCAAGCATAAGCCTTGCCGCCTCGGGACAGGCAAACGAAAGCGTATGTTCACAAAAAACGGTGTAGTCCTGAGTGATTCTCGGAAATTCCTTACAGGTGTGACAAAGGTGATTTTCGCCGAGGTTGATGTAAATGTCGCACAGCATATCGCTGTTCCAAAACGGGCATTTTTCACCTTGCCTGATGAAAATTCTGTCGCCGTCCTCGTCAATTGTCATAAGCGACCTGAGCCTGTCGCCAAACTCGCCTTTGACTGTATTATAAAAATCAAAGCTTGTATCATCGACAACAACATCCCAGTCCCTGCAACAGCTGTCGGGACAGAGGTTCGCAATGCATCTGAATTTTTCGCAGTATTTCGGGAAGTAGTGTTTCATAGTCATGTCCATTTCAATGTAAGAATAAATTGTTCGTAGCATCGTCCCAGCCGTCAATTGCGTTCACTCCGCCGCCGTTCACACTGCGAAGCTTGGTGTCGCTTTCGTCAAGTCCGAGTGCAAAAAGTTCGCCTGCACTGAT